>ULNB01024782.1_pt1 | contig 40665 bp, 30 predicted proteins | sample 1951811 | NCBI WGS metagenome assembly ULNB01 (sample SAMEA4835566, study PRJEB28245) | human gut metagenome | biome: gut microbiome; material: fecal sample | place: Denmark | collected 2008
ATGGTAGTCATGAGCAATATTAACGGCGTGCTCAGGGACAAGGACGATGAAAACTCCCTGATCAGCCAGATGTCCCTTGCTGACGCAGAAGAGCTGAAAAAGAGCGGAATCATTGCCGGCGGCATGATTCCCAAAGTAGACTGCTGCACCAACGCCGTCAAAGAAGGGGTAAAGAAAGTTTTCATCATAAATGGAGAAATCCCACATGCCATCCTCATCGAACTGCTCACCGATGAAGGACTGGGAACCATGTTTACGAAATAAAAGGACCGATTCCCCGCCCCCCGGGTTCAAAAGGTCACCAGCCCACTCATAAAGGAGATTCACTATGAATACAGAAGAAAAAGATGCTGCCTATATAGCCCATACCTATTCCAGATATCCCGTATGCTTTGTGAAAGGAAAAGGCTCCCACCTCATAGATGAAGAGGGAAAAGATTACATCGACATGGGAAGCGGTATCGGCGTTGATATTTTCGGCGTGGCCGACGAGAAATGGATGGATGCCGTAACCAGCCAGCTTCATGTGCTGAACCACGTTTCCAATCTTTTCTACACGAAACCCATGGCCGGCCTGGCGGAAATGCTCTGTCAAAAGACCGGCATGAAGAAGGTTTTCTTTTCCAACTCCGGTGCCGAAGCCAATGAATGCGCTATCAAAGGAGCCCGGAAGTACTCCATTGACAAGTATGGAAAAGAAAGAAATGAAATCATTACCCTCATCAATGGGTTCCACGGCCGCACCATTACCACCCTTGCCGCCACAGGCCAGGACATTTTCCACAAGGATTTCTTCCCCTTCACACCGGGCTTCCTCTATACTCCGGCCAATGACCTGCCATCTTTCATCAAACTCTGCGAAGAACACCCCCAGGTCTGCGCCGTTATGGTGGAACCCATCCAGGGTGAAGGCGGCGTCCACCCGCTGTCCAAAGAATTTTTCGAAGGCGTCGGCCAATATGCCAAAGACCATGATATCCTTCTCATTGTGGATGAAGTGCAGACCGGTAACGGCCGCACCGGAAAGCTTTACGGCTACATGAACTATGACGTGGAGCCGGATATCGTGTCCACCGCCAAAGGTATCGGCGGCGGTCTTCCCCTGGGTGTTACCATGTTCAATGAAAAGACAGAAAATGTATACACCCCCGGCACCCACGGTTCCACCTTCGGCGGCAACCCCATTGCCTGCGCCGGTGCCCTTTCCATTATGGAAAGAATCGATGATGCTCTATTAAAGGAAGTAACCGCCAAAGGGCAGTACATCAAAGATGAATTCACCGGTGCCAAAGGCGTGAAATCGGTGGCCGGCATGGGCCTCATGTGGGGCATAGAGCCCGAGAAGGATGTAAAGGAAATCGTACCCCGGCTCCTGGCTAAAGGGGTGGTGGTGCTTACGGCCAAGGAAAAAATCCGTCTTCTGCCGGCTTTGAACATTCCCTGGACAGATTTGAAAAAGGCAGTCTCCCTCATGAAGGATGTACTTGCAGAATCCATCATTTAAAACTCCCAAACCGGGCTGATTGTTCAGGAAATCAAAAAGGGCAGTGAAGAAATGTAAACCATTTCTTCACTGCCCTTTTTCTATTTCACTATGGTCACCATGGCCCTGGCATGGTGAAGGATATACTGGCTCACGCTGCCCATGACGATGCTCCGCACAGCGCCAAGGCCCCGGCTTCCCATGACGATAAGATCCGCTCCTGTATCTTCTGCCATGGAAAGGAGGGTCTGCGGCGGAGCGCCGATACGGACCATGGTATCAAGACGGATATGGGGCGGCACCCTGCGGGCAGACCGGGAAAGGAGCCGGTACCCTTCATCCAGTATTTCCGAAGGCACATAACCGCTCATGGTGACTTGATCCAGGGCTGTCATTTTTTCATTCATGTCCACCACATGGGCCAGCACCAGGCGGGCATCATACTTTTCCGCCAGGTCCAGTCCGAAGGTGAAGGCTTTCTCTGATTCCGGTGAGCCGTCCAGAGGAACCAGGATCTTTTTGATTTCCATATTGCCTCCTGTTCTGCAGTTTCTGCTGTTAAAAGAATGCCCTCTCGAAGCAAAGCGTTACGAATGAATCAGCCCTTCCTTCACGCAGTCTTTCCGGGCCTTTTCAAAGCGGAGGCAGAAAACCACCGCAATGGCCAGGAGATAGAGGAAGAACGCCCCGATTTCCTGCATTATATCGCCAAAACCGGCGCCCCGCATGAGGATATCCCTGACGAAATGGAACTCCCAGGTCAGGGGGAAGAAATGGGACAGCACCTGGGCCCAGTAGGGAATGAAAACCAGGGGCGCCGTCTGTCCGCCCAGGATGAAACCGCCGGGGATGAAAAGAATCATGCGGCTGGAAGCCACGCCGGGGTTGGCGGCGGTCCAGCCGAAAAGAATGCTCATCATGCCTACGCCCCAGATGTAGAAAATCTGGAGGGCCATAAAAAGGAGGAAGCTGCCGGATATAACCATATTGCCCCAGATGCGGAGAATGGCCATACCCACCATGAGGGCTGTAATCAGGCAGCCCATGTAGGGAAGAATCCGCACCATAAGGTCAAAGGGGGATCCCTTCTCCAGAAGGGCCTCCCATTTGTGCTCCAGCTTCAGCCTTGGCACCATGCCGATGGTGGCAAAGGTAAAGAACATACTGGAGAAAAAGAAGAGGAACCCTTCGGTTTCCGAATTGCTGGTACTGCCTGTGGGGTTGAAAAGGTAACGGGTACTCACCACCAGACCGCCGCTTTCGGTAGAGCCGCTGTTCATTCCATTCAGCTCCGCGGCGATTTCATTCATGGCAGCCTGGATATCGACGGTCAGGGCGATATTGGTGTAGTCGCAGTAAAGGCCCAGATTCACCGAGGTGCCGGAATACAGGTCCCGTTCCAGGTCCTTAGGCAGACACACCACCGCATAGGCCTTGTCTTCATAGAAGAAATCCTTCGGGTCCGCCGGAGTGTACAGCACATGGCCCACCTTCATGTGGGGAGAAGAGTGAATCATTTCCACTACTTCCTGGCTCGTCCTGGAATGGTCCAGGTCCACCACCACCACATTGACATCCCTGGTATAGTTGTAGCCCATGGCCGCCGTAAAGAAGACAGTAATCACGATGGCCACCAGGAGGGACACCTTTTCATAGGGCATGCCCCTGCCGGAAAAGAGGAAATGGATTTCATCGGCCAGTGAACTCATGACGGTTCACCTCCACTGTCATTCCCGGAATCACACCGGGTACGGGGTCGATGTAGGTACGAATCTGGAAGGCTGTCAGATCAGCCGAGCTCTTTTCCCTGGACATTTTGAAATCCGCAAACCCCGGAGCTCTGGCTATGAGACGCACCGTGCCGGGCACTTCCCTGTTTCCGGACACCGTATGACCTGTGAGCCGGTCTCCTTCCTTCATCTGTCCCTTTTCTACCTCATTCACATAAATGTCATAGTAATAGCGGCTGCTTTCCAGAAGAATCACCGGCGTATTAGCTGAAACCATTTCTCCTTCCTTGGCAATCACCTTCAGGATTTTCCCGTCTTCCGGGGCCCGAAGGATCAGCCTTTTCTTATTGACTTCCTTCTGTTCCAGAGCCACCTCCAGCTGCTTTTTCTGCTGTCTCAGAGATTCCAGGTCATTGGCTTTATTGTCAGCGCTCTGCCTTTCCTGGGCAATGGTGGGAAGAGCAATGTCTTCTGTATTGTCCTGGTCCTCTGCGCCGCCCAGAAGTTTATGGAGAAGCTCCTGCTGAGCCCGCACATCGGCCTCGGCAGTGCGGAGACTGGCAGTTATATTATCCATTTCCAGCTGGGAAATGGCGCCGGCCTCCACCAGCTGCCGTTTCCTGTTGTAATCAGACAGCTTGTTTTCATACACTGCCTCTGACGATGCCAGCACCGCCTTCTGCTGATCGATCTGGCGATGGGTTTCCACTTCGTCAGTATCCGCTTTCTGGTAAGCCACATCAATGCTTCCTGCCATGGAGCTGATCTGTGCATCCAGCTGGGCAATCTGGGAACGGAGTTTTTTTATATCCAGGTCCGTATCCGTTGGGTCCATCACCATGAGCACATCCCCCTTCTTCACCCGGTCCCCTTCCTTTACGTTTTCCTTCAGCAGGCGGCCGCTGACAGAATCGAAGGACACCTTGATCTGCTCGGCAGTCACAATGCCATCCCGCTTTTCCTTGGCCATTGCTACGGCATCATTTCCCTTGAAGAGGAGCACCAGCCCGCACACCGCTATGAGCCCCAGAAAAAACAATCCAATTTTCACCGGTTTACTATGCATATTCATGTCTTGACCTCCAAACCTATTTAGTTAGCCGACTGATTATATAAGGCTGAAAATACCGGTCACTTTCTATCGGAAAATGACCGGAAAATCAGAGTGATTTTCATTATTCATCCACGATTTTATGGAGAAGCCGCACCAGCTCCTTCTTTTCCCCTTCATCTAGCTTACCGATGAGACGGGAAATCCGTACATAATGGTCCGGCAGGATACTGTCCATCTCCCGCCTGCCCTTGTCGGTGAGATATACCAGCCGGGCTCTTCCATCATCTGCATTCACCGATTTTTTCACCAGCCCGTCCCGCTCCATGCGGGCCAGCATGACGGAAATGGTGGCCTTCGTCACTCCTGCCATAACGGCCAGCTTCGACGGTGCCAGCCCTTCTCTGTGCTGGTGAAGGATAATCATGACGCAGAGCTTTCCCTGGGACATGTGGTACCTCCGCTCCAGGATACCATCGGTTTTCCCTTTGATTTCCTCGGCCGCCCTCATCACCGTAAGCATGGTGATGACATCATCGGGATGGATTTCCGGCATCTCCCGGGCATGAGCCGCCAGTTCCTCCCGTGATGGAAACACAAAATTTCGATACATAAAACCTCCCGTATCAGGAAAGCGCCGATTTCATGATGTGTCTTTTCCTGCCATGGCAGGAAAAGGGCGGAGCAGGGATGCCCCGGGCTGCTTCATAATTTCCTGACCCGGCGGTCCAGACAATCCTTAAAAGAACAGGCTCCATTCATGAGCGGCGTTTTTAGTTAGTAAGCTGACTAAATAAATAATAAACCACTTCAGGAAAATTGTCAAAGCCTGTTAAAAATCCTCTTGACGAAAAAAGGGAAAGAGTGATATAGTATTTTCAACTTCATAAAGGCAATGAAGAGAAGAGTACGCGGGAAGGAAGAGCAAAGAGAGCCCCCACAGGTGGGAAGGGGCCTTGGATAGCCTGCCGAACATGGCCTCTGAGCCTCTCTGCTGAATCATCAGGCAGACCGGGAATTCCCGTTACAGAAAAGAAGTATCAAGGCAGAGCCGGCGTACTTCATAAGGCTTTTCCGGCGACGGAAAAGTGAATCTGGGTGGTACCACGAATAGAATCCTTCGTCCCTTTCGGGAGGAAGGATTTTTTTATTGATTTCATCATAGGAGGAGTATTATGAACTACAAGAAGACCCTGATCGCATCCATTGCCGCACTGGCAGCTGTCGGATTTTTAGCAGGCTGCGGAGGAGAGAAAGCCGCTGCCCCTGCCAAATCTGCCGCTTCGGACAAAGCCGTTACCATTAAAGTCGGCGTTTCCCCCGTTCCCCATGGAGAAATCCTGAATTCCGTAAAGGACCAGCTGGCCAAGGAAGGGGTCAACGTGGAAATCGTGGAATTCACCGATTATGTACAGCCGAACCTGGCTCTGAATGACAAGAGCCTGGATGCCAACTATTTCCAGCATAAACCCTATCTGGACGAATTCTGCAAATCCCGGGGCCTGAACCTGGTTTCCATCGGCACCGTCCATCTGGAACCCATGGGCGTATATTCCAACAAAATCAAAGACATCAAAAATCTCCCTGACGGTGCCCATGTAGCAATCCCCAATGATCCCACCAACGGCGGCCGTGCCCTTCTGGTACTCCAGTCCGCCGGTCTCATTAAGCTCCGCGACGGTGCCCCCATTACCGCAACGCCCCAGGACATTGCTGAAAACCCGAAGAACCTTCAGTTCTCCGAACTGGAAGCGCCACAGCTCCCCCGTTCTCTGGAAGATGCAGATATTGCTGTCATTAACATGAACTTCGCCCTGGAAGCCAAACTGGACCCCAAGAGCTCCATCTACACGGAAAGCTCTGACTCCCCCTATGCCAATATCGTGGCTGTCCGCGCAGGCGATGAAAAACGGCCAGAACTGCAGAAACTCATGAAAGCCCTGAACAGCCAGGAAGCCAAGGATTTCATCAACAAGAAATACAACGGCTCCATTAAGGCCACATTCTAAGTTTCTCTCCAGGAAAATCCTGAAGCAGGGCTGACCTGCCATGTAATCCTTTATTTAAAAGATGAGAAAGTAAAATTACTTTCTCATCTTTTTTGATGGAATTATAAAAAGAATCATTATATCTAATGATGAAATCATAAGGAAAATGTAAACTAAAATTAAAATCCCTTTCCCTGCCTAACGCCGGCTTGCATTGCGGCTATTCCTATATTACACTAGTATTGATAGTGAACAAACAGTACTATAAATCAAGAAAGCAGGACATCATTTCGTCAAGGGATTCCTGCTTTCCGAAAGCCAGACAGGGAGAACGTTTATGGACCGTCGCCAGCAGAAAACAAGAGCGGCTATTTTCAGCGCCTTCAGCGCCCTTTTGTCAGAAAAGCCCTACTCTAAAATCACCATTCAGGACATTATTGACCGCGCCAATATAGGAAGAAGCACCTTCTATGCCCACTTTGAAGCCAAGGACAGCCTTTTAAAGGAAATGTGCAGCGAGCTTTTTGACCATATCATCGAAGGCGTCATGCACGACAATGTTCCCAGTGATGCCCATATGGCCCCCGGTGTGCCGGATCCAGTATTCTGCCATCTGCTGCAGCATATCGATGCCAACACCAACCATGTAAGGGATCTTCTTACCTCCGAAAGCAGCGATATTTTTCTTCGTTTTTTCAAATCCAGCCTGGACAGACTTATTTCCTCCTACCTCTTAAAGGACCGAAAGCCTTCCTGCCCGGTGCCGGAAGAATTCCTGCTGAACCACATTTCCGGAAGTTTCGTGGAAATGGTGCAGTGGTGGGTAAGACGAAATATGAAGGAAACGCCGGAAGAACTGGACGCCTATTTCAGGGCCGTTATCAGACCCCTGCTGTAAAGGGAAACGCCGCAGACTGCGGCGTTTTTTTATGGCTGCCAGTGCCGGTCATTCATGAATGGGAGACAAAAAGCATCCCCCTGCCCGGTCTTTTTAAGGCCTTTGGTCAAAAGCAGTCGGTCCTCTCTAAAGCCCCGCCATGTTCCCCCTTTTCTCCCTTTCCAATATAGGCTATAATGGGTAAAAATATAATGACAGCGTAACAGAAGGGAACCTGCAAAAAGCACTTGACCCTTTGCAAGGAAAGATGTATATTTATCCTTAATACCCTGTTATGGAATTTTTTTATTCAAGGAGGAAATGATGGCAACCTACATTAATGAACCGGCACATACCTTTAATGAATATCTCCTGATTCCGGGATATTCTGATACGAACTGCATTCCTGCAAACGTGTCCCTGAAGACACCGCTGGTGAAGTTCAAAAAAGGTGAAAAACCGGCTATTACATTAAATATCCCCATGGTTTCTGCAATCATGCAGGCCGTATCCGGTGAAAGACTGGCTGTGGAACTGGCAAGAAACGGCGGCGTTTCCTTCATCTACGGATCCCAGACCCCGGAAGAGGAAGCAGCCATGGTTGCCAGAGTCAAAGCCCAGAAAGCAGGCTTTGTTCCCAGTGATTCCAACCTTTCTCCTGAAAACACCCTGGCCGATGTACTGGCTCTGAAAGCAAAGACCGGCCACTCCACCGTAGCCATTACAGACGACGGCACCTCCGGCGGCAAACTGGTGGGCATCGTTTCCAGCCGTGACTATCGCGTGAGCCGTATGGATAAATCGGAAAAAGTTAAAAATTTCATGACCCCTCTGGAAAAACTGATTACCGCCAAGTACGGCATCACCCTTTCCGAAGCCAACGACATTATCTGGGACAACAAAATCAATTCCCTCCCCGTTCTCTTTGAAGACGGCAAGCTCTACGGCTTCGTATTCCGCAAGGACTACGATTCCCACCAGGAAAACCCCAACGAAATGCTGGATGCCCAGAAACGCTTCATCGTCGGTGCCGGCATCAACTCCCGGGACTATGAAGAAAGGGTGCCGAAGCTGGTAGATGCAGGCGCTGACGTACTCTGCATTGATTCCTCCGAAGGCTTCTCCGAATGGCAGAAAATCACCCTGAACTGGATTCATGAAAAATACAACGGCAAGGTCAGAGTAGGTGCCGGCAACGTGGTTGACCGCGATGGCTTCCTCTTCCTGGCCAAAGCAGGCGCTGACTTCGTAAAGGTAGGCATCGGCGGCGGTTCCATCTGCATCACCCGTGAAACAAAAGGCATCGGCCGCGGCCAGGCTACCGCCCTCATCGAAGTATGCCAGGCCAGAGATGAATACTACAAGGAAACAGGCATTTACGTACCGGTATGCTCCGACGGCGGCATCGTTTACGACCACCACATCACCCTGGCCCTGGCCATGGGCGCTGACTTCGTCATGCTGGGCAGATATTTCGCCCGTTTCGACGAATCCCCCACACAGAAGAGAACTGTAGGCGGCACGGTGGTCAAGGAATACTGGGGTGAAGGTTCCAACCGCGCAAGAAACTGGGGCCGCTACGATCTGGACGGTTCCAAGAAGCTGGCCTTTGAAGAAGGGGTGGATTCCTACGTTCCCTATGCAGGCCCGCTGAAGGAAAATGTAGAAAAGACCTGTGCCAAGATTAAAGCCACCATGTGCAACTGCGGCGCCATCACCATTCCGGAACTGCAGAAGAAAGCAAAACTCACCCTCGTATCCGCTACCTCCATCGTAGAAGGCGGCGCCCACGACGTTATCCGGAAAGAAAAAGACGGCTCTGACCGCTGATTCTGCTTATAAAGACATATAAAAAAGGCTGTGAAAAAATAGTAATCATTTCTTCACAGCCTTTTTCTGTCCATGGCTTTGCCGCTGTTTTTCTATGATTTTACCTGCCCACGGCCAAGAGGGATATCCACCGGTAGGCCTTCTTATATATCAGAAGGAAAAGACCCACTTCCATAGGGAAGCAGATCAGATTCTTGATCAGTCGTCCCAGAAAAATGGCAGAGGCCGCCTTGTCATAGTAAAGTACCAGCCACAGGGTATTAAGCCCCAGGTGGATCAAGACCATAATGACAAGGAACGGAATACACACATAGGGAAAGGTGATTTTCTTTCTGTAGAAGAAATAGCCGAAAATGAAGCCTGTAAGGAAATCGGACAGGGTAAAGCCGGGGAAAAATATGCTTGTCCCCACAAGAGCCGTGCCGATCAGATTATCCAGCGCCCCCACCAGCCCCGCTTTCCATGGCCCATAGAGGGCCCCTGCCAGAGCCAGGGGCAGGAAACCGAAGGTAATCCTCACAAAAGGTGTCTGTATGGCAAAGACATAGGACAGAAGCACTGCCAGTGCCGTAAGAATTCCCAGAACCACCATTTCCTTTTCTCTATTTTTATGCATTATAAAAAGACCTCCTTCATGCAGAGCTGCATGGAAAGGGGTCTCCATGCAGCAGCGGGATGCAGCACAGGCACCGCAAGCTTCTGCTTTTCGTCCGGATGACAACTCCCCGTTCATCCGGCACTGGAGGAAAAGGGCTTTCTCCTTTTCCTGCGCACCTGTACTTACTCTGCTATCTATAAATTGGATACAGTATATCACTACAGTGAAAAATTGCAATCAAAAAAGCTGCCCCTAAGGCAGCTTTTTTGATTGGTTACACCATGGATTAATAGAGTTTGGCACCGGCAGGGATATGACGGTCTACCATGAGGAGGTGAAGCTTTTCTTCTCCTTCTTCTTTATGAATGGCAGAGAGAAGCATGCCGCAGGAGTCGATGCCCATCATCTTCCTTGGCGGAAGGTTTACGATGGCAATCAGCGTCTTTCCTACCAGTTCTTCCGGTTCATAGTAGGCATGAATGCCGGAGAGAATGATGCGGTCTTCTCCTGTGCCGTCGTCCAGAGTGAACTTCAGGAGCTTCTTGCTCTTGGGCACTGCTTCGCAGGACTTGACTTTGACAGCGCGGAAATCAGACTTGCTGAAGGTATCAAAATCCACATAGTCCTTGAAGAGCGGTTCGATTTCTACTTTGGAGAAGTCGATAGGTTCATCATCTGCTTCTTTGGCCAGTCTTTCAGCTTCCTGGGCCGTCTTCTTTTCCAGTGCTGTTTCCGGTTTCATGGCCGGGAAGAGGAGGACGTCGCGGATAGAAGCGGAGTTGGTCATAAGCATGAAGAGACGGTCGAGGCCGATGCCCAGTCCACCGGTTGGCGGCATGCCGTATTCCAGAGCGGTCAGGAAATCTTCATCAATCGGATGCGCTTCGTCGTCGCCGTGCTTTCTTTCCTCCACCTGCAGTTCGAACCGTTTTCTCTGGTCAATGGGATCATTTAATTCGGAGAAGCCATTTGCCAGTTCGCGGCCATAAATGTAGGATTCGAAACGGATGGTGTAGCGCGGATCTTTCGGATCCAGTTTAGAAAGAGGGGATACTTCGATCGGATGCTTTGTGATATGCACCGGCTGAATCAGGTGTTCTTCCACATAGGCATCAAAGCATTCGGAAAGAATCTTGCCGAAGCCGTCGTATTCGCCGTATTCCACATGGAGCTTGTCTGCAATGGCTCTGGCGTCTTCGATGGTCTGGCAGGCATCAAAGTCTTCGCCGGTATATTTTTTCACAGCTTCAGCCATGGTAAGCCGCGGCCATGGCGGAGTGACGTCGATTTCCGTATCTTCATAGGTAAATTTCATGGAACCGTAGGAAGCCATAGCGCAGGCAGCCACGATCTGTTCTGTCTGGTTAATGACATCTTCGATATCACCATAGGCCTGGTAAGTTTCGATGGCAGTAAATTCCGGATTATGACGGGTGTCCATGCCTTCATTTCTGAAGTTTCTGGTAATTTCAAAAATCCGTTCATAGCCGCCGACCAGAAGTCTCTTCAGGTACAGTTCCGGGGCAATGCGCAGGTACATGGTCATATCCAGGGCATTGAAATGGGTGGTGAAGGGTTTTGCATTGGCGCCGCCATAGAGAGGCTGCAGCACCGGGGTTTCCACTTCCAGGAAGCCGTGGTCTGTGTACCATTTGCGGATAGCAGACATCATGGCAGCTCTCTTCACGAAGGTTTCCCGAACTTCCGGATTCATGATGAGGTCCAGATATCTCTGGCGATAGCGCTGTTCCTTGTCTGTGAGGCCATGCCATTTTTCAGGCAGCGGGCGAAGGGACTTGGAGAGCATGGTGAAATGGAGAACCCGCACGGTCAATTCGCCGGTATGGGTGGTGAAGACGGTGCCTTCAATGCCAAGGATATCACCGATATCCACCAGCTTGAAAAGAGCCCATTCATTTTCAGGAAGCTCATCTCTCTTGAAATAAACCTGGATGTCACCGGTCTGGTCGCGAAGCACGCAGAAGGCTGTCTTGCCCTGACCGCGGCGGATCATGATTCTGCCGGCAATGCGGACATGGGTCTCATCCTTTTCCAGCTGTTCCGCTTCTTTGCGGATATCCGCAGCATGGTGGTCCCATTCAAATTTCTGTCCGTAGGGTTCCACACCCAGTGCACGGATTTTATCCAGCTTTTCGCGGCGGATGATCATCTGGTCATTCAGTTTCGGACCGCTGTGCTGTGTATTCTGGTTTTTATTTTCTGTCATTCCTTAACCTCATTTCCTACCAGTCATATTATTCTTCAATAGAAATGACTTTGTATTTCAAAACGCCGTTAGGCGCTTCTGCTTCCACCGTATCGCCGGCCTTGGCTCCCATCAGGGCACGTCCTACCGGGGATTCGTTGGAAATACGGCCTTCAAAGGGATTGGATTCTGTGGAACCTACAATGGTCACCTTTTCCTGAAGATGTTCTTCCATATCTTCGATGAGTACGGTAGAACCAACATCTACACGGTCCTTAGCCACCTTTTCAATGACCTGGGCGGTGCGGATCTGCTGTTCCAGCTGGAGGATACGGCCTTCCAGGAAAGCCTGGGCGTTCTTAGCTTCATCATATTCGGAGTTTTCGGAAAGGTCGCCCATTGCGATGGCGGCCTTCAGGCGCTGTGCAATTTCCGCACGTTTTGTGGAACGGAGTTCATCCAGTTCCTTCTGCATCTTTTCAAGGCCTTCTCTGGTGACCAGAGTACGCTGCATTTCTGCCATAACAATCTGCCTCTTTTCTTTAATACTTATACCTTATATAGATATCATAGGGGAATCCTAAACAGGGCATATTTCATAGTATATAGCAAAATGAAGGGTGTAGTCAAACAATTTACGTATTGTTTCCCATTTCCCCAACATGCCTTTCTTTGGATGGCGTTTGACAGAAAACTTTTCTCTCTATCTCCCCTGCTCTGCCAAAACCGTATTCACCAAAACGGTCCTTCTTTCTCCTCAGGAAGAAGGGATTTTTCCCTCTTTTTTCCTATAAAACATTTTTCTAATTGACTCAAGAAAAAATATATTATTCTCATTATTTTGCTTGTTTTCTCAATTAAAAATCAGAAATTTCCCCTGTGAGGTTATATGGGGCAATTTGGGGCTGTTTCAGGCGGCACAGGGCTAATAGAAATTTACGCCCATTTTACAAAATTGTATTTTTATCCATATAGGTTTCAATTTTATACAGGATATTCATCCTTGCTAAATCGAGGAATTCCCCGGAATGCCCACCATGACGCCCTTCCGGGGTTTTATTCATTTTTACCATGAAATTTCACAATACATCATGATGTATCATTCCAATCCATGCCAAACCATGATGGCAAGCATTTTTTACTATTTTCCTTCTATTTCCTCAAAAGTTCTCAAAAGTCCATATAAGTTCATAGAAAAAATTTTACAAAAAAAATTGTAAAAAAGTCTTGTCATATGATTTCATTTATGGTATATTGCAGTAAATAAAAATTCATCGCGCCCTGCCCCGAGAGCAGTTGAGCAGCGAACCGTTAAAAAATAACGGATGGTTTTCTTTATGCCCTGTTTCTTTCACCTTTATAGAAAGCAAATGGGGCTCGTGCATGCCTTGATGATTTTCATGACTGCATCATCCGGTTTATTCCGGGACAATATTTTTCCCCCAATACGCTTCATGCGATTTGGATTAAGAAAGAAGGGAACAACCTTGTCTAAGAGCAAAAAAATGGGAGTGGTACAGCTCACAACAGTAACAGCCATCAACATGATGGGTTCCGGTATTATCCTTCTGCCGGCCACACTGGCAGAAATCGGGACAGCTTCAATTTTCGCGTGGATTCTGGCCTCCATCGGAGCCACGATCCTGGCTTATGCTTTTGCCCGCTGCGGCATGCATACCTCCAAGGTAGGCGGCATGGGCGGCTATGCGGAGTACCGTTTCGGCAGAGCTGGAAATTTCCTTTCCAATTTCTGCTACACCATTTCATTAATCATCGCCAATGCAGCCATCGCCAGCGGCGTCGTCAGCTACGGCTCCTACGTGTTCGGCCTCACCCTTTCTCCTGTGGAAGTGTGCATGGCCACCATCGGTGTCCTCATCCTGGCAGCCACCATCAGTCTGGTGGGCCCCAAGAAATTCGGCAAATTCACTTCCCTCGGCGTTTTTTGTGTCGTATCTCCAGTGGTAGGCCTTCTCCTTTGCGGCTTCTTCTTCTTTGATACCGGTATCTACAGCGAAGCCTGGAACCCCGGAAACCTGCCATTCTACGATATCATGAAAGACTCCATTGCCGTCATCATCTGGGCCTTCCTGGGACTGGAAACTGCCTGCGCTAACTCCGACACCGTGGAGAATCCGGAAAAGAATGTACCCATTGCCGTACTGGCCGGTACTCTTCTGGCAGGTGCCTGCTACACCACTTCTACTGCTATCATCGGCGGCCTGGTACCTTACAAGGAACTGATGGCTTCCGGAGCTCCCTTCGGACTGGCTTATGCCACCATGTTCGGAGAAAAAGCAGGATATATTATTTCCTGCATGCTGGTATGCTCCTGCTTCGTGTCCCTCACTGCCTGGCAGTTCACCGTTTCCGAAGTAGCAAGAGAAGCTTCCTCCATCGGGCTTTTCCCGAAATTCCTGTCCAAGGTCAACCGTTTCCGTTCCCCCTATGTGGCTATCGGATCCCTGGTGGCCATCCAGGTTATCATGACCCTCTCCACCATGAGCCCCACTCTCTTAAAGCAGTTCAATGTGCTCATTAACCTGGCTGTCATGATTAACCTCATCCCCTACCTTCTCGCTATGGGTGCCGTATCGGATCTGCAGAAGGCTGAAGGCATTCCCCATGACAAGGCAAAGCTGGCCAATGCAGCAGCCATTGTAGGCGGTATCTATAGCTGCTACGCTGTATACGGCTGCGGCTGGACCGTCATTCTGGAAGGCGCTTTCGTAGCTGCCATGGGCCTCGTAATCTATGCCCTCATTTCCTCCCGTCTCCGCTATGCGCCGACGCCGGAAGTTTCCACCTATCCGCCTATTGACAAGAAATAAAAAAATAAATAAAAGGAGCGGTGAAAGAATGTAAATCATTTCTTCACCGCTCCTTTTTGGTCTGACCGTGGGATGGCAAGTCTGCCATTCTGTAAGAAAGCAGAAACCTTTCCATCCATTGACAGAATCTTTTTCCCCATGTATTATTATATGTGTAATTTCATAAGAAACTCTTCCCTGTCACCGGATAGGGAGCCAAGAGGGTTTATTCCTGCTGCAGGTAATATGGCGAAAGCCATTGAAAGGCAGGAATAAATCCTCTTTTTTTTAAGGAGGTTATATCATGAACATTAAACCCTTTGCTGTCGAAGAATGGATGAATGCCTATGAAACAGGTGCCCGGTACAATATTGCCGAAACCTGCGTGGATTCCATTTCACTGGACGAACTTTTTGAACTGTCGGGAACCCATAAGGAATCATTCCTTAACAAACTCTGTGCCCGCCGTCTCACCTATGGCTACATAGAAGGTTCTCCTGATTTGAAGGAAGGCATTGCTGCCCTGTACCACACCATCAGGCCCGATGAAATCGTTCCTGCCCATGGTGCTTCCGGGGCTAACCACCATGTTTTTTATTCCCTTATCAATCCGGGAGACAAGGTCATTTCCATCATGCCCTCTTACCAGCAGCTCTACTCCATTCCTGCCTCCCTGGGAGCAAAGGTGGAAATCCTGCATTTGAAAAAAGAAAACAGCTATCTCCCGGACCTGGAGGAACTGGAAGAAATGGCCCGGGGCGGTGTGAAGATGATCTGCCTCAATAATCCGAACAACCCCACCGGCGCCCTGATGTCTCCCGAAATTCTGAAGAAAGTGGTGGACATTGCCAAAAAATCTGACGCCTACCTTCTGGTAGATGAAGTATACCGCCATCTCACCCAGGATGACGAATGGCAGCCGTCCATTGTGGACATGTACGAAAAAGGCATTTCCACTTCTTCCATGTCCAAAGTGTTTTCTCTGGCCGGCGTCCGTCTGGGATGGATTGCCACCCATGATAAAGATGCCTTAAAGCAGTTCTGGTCCCATCGTGACTACAACCTCATCAGCTGCGGCATGATAGACGATACCATTGCCGCGCTGGCCCTGGCTTCCAAAAATCAGATTCTGGAAAGAAATAAAAAAATCATCCGGGAAAATCTGGATATCCTGGATCACTGGATTCAAAAAGAACCCCGCCTTTCCTATGTGAAGCCCAAAGCCGGTACCACCGCACTGGTGTATTATGATTTTCCCATAGATTCCTATACCCTCTGCCGCCGCATGTATGGCAGCTGCGGCACCTTCGTAACCCCGGGGGACTGCTTCGATGAACCCCGTTCCATGCGTATCGGCTATGCCGCCGACAGGGACACATTAAAAAAAGGCCTCCAGGCCATGAGCACTTTCCTTGACTCCCTGGAAGCTGAATAATCATCTGCTTTTTTCAAGGTCTGCCATCTATCATCATGGTCTTGCCTTTTCCCTTCCCATATGATAGACTGCAGACAATAAAACCGTCATGGTTGTGGATTTTTTCAGAATTTTCTGTTTTCGCCGCACAGTGCATGCTGCACTGTGCTTTTCTTTTGGAGGAAATCATGCATAAAGGATTCTATGCATTTATTGTATTTTCCGCCGGCGCCTGCTACGGCATTCTTTCCACCTTTGTAAAAACCGCCTATGCCGCTGGCCTCACCCTCACCGATGTGAGCGGTATGCAGTGTCTTTTCGGCATGGTCTTTCTATGGCTTTCCGCCATACTCACTGTAAGGCGGATTCCTTCTTTCTTCCAGATTCTGTCCCTTGCATCCATTGGCATTCCCATGGCGCTCACCACCATTTTCTACTACCATTCCCTGGAAAGTCTCTCTGCCTCCCTGGCAGTGGTTTTCCTTTTCCAGTCCATCTGGATGGGTACAGCGGCGGAATCTTTGATTTTTAAAAAGCTGCCGGGAAAGAAGCAGCTTCTTTCCATCATCCTCTGCCTCACAGGCACCCTGCTTTCAGCCGGTTTTCTGGATGAAGGCGCCGACTTTTCTTTTTCCTCCGGCATGGTATGGGGCCTCCTTTCCGCCCTTTCCTACACTGCCATGATGTGCGCCAGTTCCCTTCTGGGGAAAGGCGTGGCCCCTGCCCTGAAGGGAGCTCTCATGTCCACTGGTGATACTCTGCTGACCTTCCTTCTCCTTCCGCCGGTCTTTCTCCTTGATTTTTCCTCCTGGCCCCTTCTCCTCCCCTATGGCTTCCTCCTTGGTATTTTCGGCGTAGCCCTGCCGCCTTTTCTTCTGGCCTGGGGCATGCCCCATGTAGGTCCCGGTCTTGGCTCCGTGCTGGCCGCATCGGAGCTTCCTGTAGCCCTCGTCATGGCCCTGCTGGTGCTGGGTGAATCCATCACCCCCATCCAGTGGGCAGGCATCTTCCTTATCGGAGCAGGCATTGTGGCAGGAAATATTAAGAATTCATAAGGCTTAGAGGGTTCAGAGGGGAGTCTTCGCCTGCTCCGCAGGCAGATTGTGTCCCCCAGGGGGAAATGAGGCACTTCATTTTGTGCATCGCTTCACTCAGGGAGCAGCGGCTTTTCAGGCTGAAGGTGGCAAGGCGCTGTCTGCTTTCGCCGCCCACCAGCCTGCGTAAAGCAGACAGCGGATAGCTGACAGCCAGCAGCCTTCCCCTGTCACCAGCGCACGATCTCACAATCCCATCTTTTTCTCTATCTCTTCCTTTGCCTTTCTCACGAAGGAGAGCATGTCTTCATCCAGGGGATAGCGGATGACACAGCCCGGGGAAAGAATGACTTTTCTGCCGCCTGTCTGTTTCAAAGTTTCGTAGATTTCCCGTTCGATTTCATTTTTATGATGTTCTGTAATATCCATCCGCTCCAGACCTGCCATGATGCACTTTCCTGTCAGGAGCTGGGCTTCTGCAATTTCCGGCAGCGATTCGAAGGCATGCCAGTTGAAAACCTGCACCGGATATTTGCGAAGGAGGGGGAACATGATATTTTTGCCATGAGCATGAAGCACATTGCACCAGCCCGACGAGGCGGAGAGCACTGCCAAATCGTAGGGCATGCCATATTCCCGATAGAAGGATTCTTCTGTGAGATTATAGGATGAAAGCTGGGTGGCAAAAAAGATACCGTCAGCCCCCAGTTCGATGACCCGCTGCACCAGGGCGCAGGTGGTTTCTGTAATCACTTTCAGCGCTTCTTTCACCTTGTCTCCATGACCCTGCCGGATATGGTCCATCATGGAAGGACAGAGTTTATTGGCCGTGGTGAGGGGGCTGAACACCGTAAATACGACGGGCACTTCTCCCTTTGTTTGATTCAGGAGAAGCTTTAGATACTTCTGCTCCCTGGCCAGGGCCCCTTCATTCACGGATACCGGCTTGAGCCTGAGCCAGTCCTCCGGTTCCTTCACCGGCGTCTCTGTAATCCGGGCCACGCCGCCTTTGGGTACATCGCTGAAATCAGTTTTGGCTCCGAAATCCTCGACGCTGTACATGCCGTTATTCATGGTTTTCAGAATATCCACATCATATTTTTTATAGAAATCGTAGGTATGCTCGGCATTGCTCACAGGATCCAGGTCTATCATAGGCAGATGGGTCCACAGGGAATAGGGCACCCGGTCCACTTCCTCGCCGCGGATGGCCGCCTGGATGCGTTCCTTCTTCGTCATAGCAGAAATGATTTTCTTTTTCATAGGATTCCTCCTTAAAGAAATAGGGTTCAGAGGGCGGTGGTATCGCCCTGCGGGCGATGAATATGAAATGAGCGTTACGGGATTGGCTTGCCGCCCTGCGTGTCATTCTAAGCGAAGCGAAGAATCTCGGTAAGAACCGTAAGTAACAGAAATATTGATAAATGCCGGTCGGTGGGAAGCCCTCGTGGAAAGCCCCCGCAGCCAGCGGATAGACGACAGCCGCCTTCACTGTCCCACTAGCTCACTATCTCACTAATTTATACCCCCTTATCATACCATACATATCTGCCAGCGCCCAGCCAATGGGGATAGAGAGCCAGATGCCGGTGACACCGATTTCCGGGAAGGAGGAAAGAAAGTAGGCCAGCACCACCCGGGTGCCCAGGGAGAGGATGGTAAGGATGACACTCATTCCGGCCCGTTTGATGGCGCGGTAGAAGCCGTAGAGCATGAAAAGGATGCCGATGCCCAGATAGCAGCTGCCTTCGATGCGAAGGTAGTGCGCCCCCACTGCAATCACCTCTGCTGCCGTTTCCGGTACGAAGAAGCCCATAAGTGTTGGCGCCAGGAGGGATACCAGGCAGCTGGCAAGGATGGAGAAAAGGAAAATCATCTTTCCTGCTGTAATCACGCCCTGCCGGATACGTGCTTTGTTTCCTGCGCCCCAGTTCTGGGCCGCATAGGTGGAAAAAGCGTTGCCGAAGTCCTGGAGCGGCGAATAGGCAATGGTGTCGATTTTCACGCCTGCCGCAAAGGCTGCCATCACAGTGGTGCCAAAGCTGTTCACCAGCCCCTGCACCAGAAGAATGCCAAAATTCATAATGCTCTGCTGGAGGCTGGTCAGAAGGGAGAGCTTCGACATGTCCCAGAAGATTTCACGGCTCCAGACCCTGTCTTTCCCTGAAATATGGAACTCCCGCTGGAACAGGCAGTAAATAAAGATACCTGCGCCGGAGGCGTACTGGGAAATCACGGTGGCCTCTGCAGCACCACTTACGCCGAAATCCAGATACACCACGAAAAGAATGTCCAGCGCCACATTCATGAGAGAAGAGAGAATGAGAAAGAGAAGGGGTGTCACGGAATCTCCCACAGCTCTTAGGAGTGCGGCACCAAAATTATAGAGGAACACCGCCAAAAGTCCTGCCAATATCCACCATAAATAGTCCCGGATATAGGGAATCACCTCAAAAGGCACCTGCATGAAGGAAATGAGCTCGTCCAGGAGGATGTAAGCAGCACCGTTCATGATGACCGTCAAAAGACCGATGGACAGAAAGGAAATAAAAACAGCCTGTTTCATGCGGTCAAAATTTTTCCTGCCGAAGCAGAGGGAAAAATAAACGCCTGCCCCCATGGTAAGGCCAATCAGTATGGAAGTGAGGAAAATCATGAGGGTATAGGCGCTCCCCACCGCCGCCAGCGGCGCTTCTCCCAAATATTTTCCCACAACCAGCGTATCCACCACATTGTAAAGCTGCTGGAATACATTCCCCACCATGAGAGGCAGGGAAAAGAGCAGGATTTTTCTCCCCACCGGACCCGACGTGAAATCAATATGTCTCATTTTACCCCCCTGCGGTCTGCCTCCCTCTGCAGCAAGCCGTCATATTACAGATTTTATATATTCATTATAGTAGGGCCCTTTCAAAAATGAAATGTTTACTTGAAATGATGATTTCCCGGGCAAAAAAAAAGCTGTGAAAAAATGTCAATCATTTCTTCACAGCTCTTTTTCATTTTCTGTACTTATTTCATGTTTGCTTTAGCCCAGTCTGCTTTGAACCGGGCAATGCCGTTATCGGTGAGCGGATGTTTCATGGCATCCATGAGCACCTGGAATGGAACGGTAGCAATATCAGCGCCGGCCAGGGCACACTGCATAATGTGCTGGGGCTTTCTGATGGAAGCGGCAATAATCTTTGTTTCAATGCCATGGAGTTCAAAGATTTCAGAAATAGTCTGGATCAGTTCGATGCCATCCCAGCCAATATCATCGATACGGCCTACGAAGGGGCTTACATAGGAAGCGCCTGCGCGGGCTGCGAGTAGTGCCTGGTTGGCAGAGAATACCAGGGTCACATTGGTGCGGATACCCAGTTTTTTCAGGCCCTTGACTGCTTTCATGCCTTCCGGGGTCATAGGAATCTTCACTACCACGTGAGGATCCAGTCCGGCCAGGACTTTGCCTTCTTCAATCATGCCTTCTGCATCGTCAGCCAGTACTTCGGCGGAAATAGGGCCGTCCACAATGGATGCGATTTCCTTAATGGTGGCATGGAAATCCTTCCCTTCCTTGGCAATCAGGGAAGGATTGGTGGTTACACCGGAAATAAATCCCATATCATTGGCCTTGCGAATGGCCTCTACATCAGCAGTATCAATAAAAAATTCCATTTGTTTTTCTCCTTTGCTTCAATGTATATAGTACATTTTCACACCATCTGCCCCTTCTGTCAATGAAAAAATGAAAACGCCATCCAATGATGGAAGCCGCCGCAAATTGCAGAGGTCATGAAGTCTGTTTTCGCAGGAAATGATGCCCTGCCGGGTGACCGGAGCTTAAACAGCTCCTGCGGTCCCCCTGTTTCCGCATTGTATACCATTTCAGGAATAAAACAAGTCAATGATTCAATCAGTCCTTCCTTAGATGATTCTATAAAAAAATTTTATAAATGCCCATTCCTGTTCCTATTTCTCTCCGGTTCTTTTCCAATCCTCCCTATTTTCTATACTTTCCGCAGGTTTTGCAAAAATGAATCATTTACTGGAATTTCTAAATTACAATGCATGATATTTTATATTCATTGATTATTGATAGAGTGAAGTGTATAATTAAATAAAAGAAACTATTGTTTTTAATTCGAACTCCACCATTGGAATTGAGGGGGATATTATGAAATTAACGCTCCTCGCTTTGAGCTATTTCCAGAAAACAGCTGAGCTCCAGCACCTGACCCGGGCAGCTGAAGCCCTTCATATTTCCCAGCCTTCTCTGTCCCACACCATCAAAGTGCTGGAAACGGAGCTGGGCGTACCGCTTTTCTCCAGAAGCGGCCGCAATATCGTACTCACCAAGTACGGCGAAATTCTTCTCCGCCACACGAACCGCATCATGCAGGAACTTCACGGCGCCCAGAAGGAACTGGTAGATACCAAGGAAGCCCAGAAACTCACGGTCACCATTTCCCTTTTTGCCGCTTCCATGATTATTCCTGCCTTCCTTACCCGCTTCCGTCAGGAGCATCCGGATATCCGCTTTGAAATCCTGCAGCAGCGCAGTAAACCGGGGCAGCAGAGCCAGAATCATGTGGACCTCTTCCTGTCCTCCTCCATCAACCCCATCGAAAATGATCACTCCGTCACCCTGTTGAAAGAAGACATTATGCTGGCCATGCCGGACACGGATCCCCATGCCCGGAAATCCTCAGTCAACCTGGATGAATTTGAAAAGGCCGGCTTTATTTCCCTGGAAGCCGGAGCCAGCCTTCGAACCATCACCGATTTCTACTGCCGCATGGCCGGTTTCGTGCCCCATGTGGTGCTGGAAAGTGACAGCCCCATGACCGTGCGGGAATTTATCCGCGCAGGCCTGGGCGTATCCTTTGCGCCCCGCATTACCTGGCATGGCGTAGGCGGAGACCATGTGGCCCTGGTGCCTATTGCCTCTCCGAACTGCCAGCGCTACATCAGCCTGTCCTGGAAGAAAGGCGAGAAGCTTTCGCCGCCGGCAGAAATGCTGAAGAAATACATTATCGACAACTTCTCCGACTTCGCCAGAGAATACGCCGGCCTTCCGCCGGAAAGATAAATCCATGGGACTGTGAAAAAGACTCCTCTTTTCACAGCCCTTTTTTATTCGCCAAAGGAGCCCCTATGAAAGAAACTGCTGATTCCCATTTTGAGGAAGAAGTCAAACCGTCCAAAACAAAAGTCATTGTCGAGGAATACGAGAAACTGTCCTCCTCCCTGATTTTTGAAATCATCCGTCATGATGGAGAAAAGGAACTGGACCGGGCCACAGTGCCCCTCATCTTTTCCGCCCTGGCTGCAGGACTTATGATTTCCTTCTCCTTTTATTTCCGCGCCGTCCTCTCCATGTATGCCGGCCATAGCCCCTGGGCCGACGCCATCAGCGGCATAGGCTACACCACGGGCTTTCTTATCGTCATTCTGGGAAGACTTCAGCTTTTCACGGAAAATACCATTACCACCGTGATTCCCTTCTTTGAAAGCCCTTCCTGGAAAACCCTCCTTCGTATAGGGCGGCTATGGGCCATCGTCCTTCTTTCCAATATGGCCGGTACCCTGCTTTCTGCCCTCTTCATGACCTCCTCCTGTTTTGCATCGCCGGAAATCACATCCTTCCTTCTCTCCACCGCCCACCACATCATGACCCCCACTCCCCTGGAGAACATTTTCAAAGGGATTCCCGCAGGCATGCTCATTGCCGCAGTGGTCTGGATGATTCCCATGTCCCGGGGCTTTTCCTTCTTCACCATCTTCACCTTCACCTACTTCATCGCCATCGGCGGCTTCGCCCATGTGGTGGTAGGCTCCGGAGAAGCAGCCTACGCAGTGCTCATGGGTGATTCTTCGGTTTACGACTATTTCTTCCGATTCCTGATTCCCACCGGCCTTGGCAACATCATCGGCGGCACCGGCATCTTTACTCTTCTCGTCTCCGCCCAGGTAAAGGTGGAGCGGAAATAAAAAATCCGTGAAGAAATGATGAATGATTTCTTCACGGATTTTTTTATGCCTGTCTTCAACAGTTGATGAATGGAACCATATGGTTTATAGTGTATAAGAACAAAAATTCACGAAAATAAAATGAACATAAGGAGACATCAATGAAAAGGAAAGCAGAAATGGAAGAAGGCAGCCTCTTTTCCCAAACTGATATGACCCCGAAAAGCAGTGAGGATACAAAGACCGCCCAGCCCCTCCGCCCTGCAGAAGAAGCGGCCGCCCACGCCTGGAAGGAAAAAATCTGGGAGTTTGACCTCACAAAGCCTTCCCAGTGGATGAAGGATACCATGAAAGAAGATATGCTCAAGGAAGGCTTCGGCAAAAGGGAAGCCAATAAAGTATTCAAGGGCCTCTTCTTCAAGGAAAAGGTCTGCAATACCCGCACCCAGGCGCTGGAATACCTGAAGTCCATCCCCACCTCCTATGCGGTGAAATATAAAATCGGCATCACCCCTTCCCCTAAAATGGTATCCCTGGAAAAAAGGCTCCGGCAAAAAGAAGAAAAGCTGTCAACCTATACAAAGGAACAGAACGAGAAGAAATTCACAGCTTCCTTCGTATCCTGCCCCCACTGCAAATCCAGAGTGAACCGCAGCTTCATCCATCCGCCCCTCTGCCCGGTGTGCGGCAAAGACATGCGTTCCGACACTGCCGTCAAAACCATAACCACTTTGGAAGAAACGGTCAGGGACTTGAAAAAGCGCTATGAAGATACGGCAAGGAAATACAACAGTAAATTCACCGGAGGCGAAACCTGGATCATCCGCCTGGTGAATCCGCTCTATGAGGGGAATTGAGGTTCAGCGCCTTTCAGGCGCTGAAGGGTTCAGAAGGTTCAAAGGGTTCTTAAGATTGACCGGCCTAAAGGCCGGAGGGTTCTCAGGTTTGACGGGCCTATGGCCCGAGGGTTGTGGTATCGCCCTTGCGGTGCACAGCGAACACATTTAGAAGGAGCGCTAGCGACGCGCAAAATGTAGTGAGTCGTTTCCCCTTTAGGGGGCGATGAATATAAATGCCTCTTAGCGTCCCCCTTCTCGCCCTGCGTGTCATTCTGAGCGCCAGCGAAGAATCTCGGTACTCGAAGCGTATGAGACAATCGGTAGTAAATACCAGCCTGCGGGAAGGAGCCACTGCTGGGTATAACCGATATTAAGCATTGTGCAGGGAGATTTCTCGACTCCGCTTCGCTGCGCTCGAAATGACAGGAACGCGAATGTGTCAAAGTGCCGTTAGTGATTCCAACCAGCCCACTAAACTATCCCAGGTCCCAAAAACTCCCATTCAAAAATCCGTCACCCCAGAGATGACGGATTTTTTTACATGAGAAAAATGGTATTCTTCCCCCGGAATTTGGCCTGGTAGAGGGCGCTGTCCATTTTATGGTAGAAGGACTCGAAGGTTTCTCCTTCCCTGGCCTGTGTGACGCCCAGACTGGCAGATACAGGGCTTCTGTCGGGGCAGGACACCGTTTCTTCTATGGTTTTTCTCAAGGTTTCTGCCAGAGCGGCGGCTTCCTCTTCCTCCATTCCCGGAAGAAGGATAACGAATTCATCGCCGCCCCACCGGCCTATGTAGGCATTGGGCGGTGATTTTTTGGAAAACACGCCTGCCACTTCCTGCAGCACCCTGTCTCCTTCCCCATGGCCGAATTCATCATTAATTCCCTTGAAATTGTCAAGATCCACCATAATGGCTGTGAATACATGGTGATTCTTCTGCACAGGGCCGGTGAGTTCGTGAAGGATGGATTCCACACGGCCCCGGTTTAGAAGGCCCGTAAGGCCGTCATGGGTCGCCACGTAGACCAGTTTCCGATTCACTTCCTCCAGTCTGCGGTTCACCTGCTCCAGTTCTTCCGCAGACGTGGTAATAAAGGAGGCCAGACGCTGTATAGTAGTCATGGTTTCCGTATGGAAAACGATACCTTCCGAAGACTTTTCTTCCTGCCTCATCCCGTTTTCCTCTTTTTCCCTGAAAGCAGCAGCCACCAGGGTCATGTTGAGGTCCGATGTCCTGCCGCCGGAGCGGCTGATTTCGCCGCGGGAATAGCCGCCGCATACAGGCGCCAGGGCTCCGTATGCCGCCAGTACCTGATCGGTATCTTCTTTCAGGAAAAGACGCCTGGTAATGCAGGAAAAAATAAGGATTCCCTCCGGTGCAAAAGTCCGGAGCTGTTTCGTGTTCTCCTGGCAGCGGGCGATGATTTCATTGGGATCCCCGTAGGCCAGCCTTACCTTTTCCCCTTCAAAGCAGCTGGCTGACATGATGAGGCTCCCATCATCCCTGCAGGCCGCCGGAAGCCTGGCCAGCATGCGGCCCTTTCTCATAAGAATCAAAGGGAAGGAAATCAGCTGCTGCCCGCCAAAATCGGATTTCTTCATTTTCAGATATTTCTCATACACCTGAAAAGCAGGCCTGCCGTCCAGTTCACGAATCACCTTGTCCCCATCAATGGCAGTAATGGTCATCACCTGTCCCAGGGGCTGCCAGCCCAGGTTCTGGGACACCCGGATTTTCACCTTCCCTGCAAAGCACACTGCCACAATGGCCTTTCGGGAAATGAAATCATTGCCAAAGACGCAGGTATCATCGCTGCCGGTATAGGCATCGGCGCCGCCGCCGAAAATAGCCGTCTCCGGCGGCAGGTGATCCAGCTCCGTAAGGAAATCATCCACGTCCACCGTGGAAAGGGTGGTAAATACTTCCACCCCTGCCAGATTTCTGATACTGCTGAAGCTTTCCAGCGCCCTTTCCCCTGCCTCGCCGGGGGTCATGGTCATGCTGCTGATGTCATAGCAGTGCACCGACACTTCCGTATCTTCAAAGGAAAGGAAAGCAACTACGCTTTTCCCCAGTATCATGCGTCCATCCTTAATACCGCCGGAAGCGGACATGCCGGCAATGGCCGATTGGGGAAAAGCCTTCCTAAGTGTCTGTATGCTCTCCTTAACTTTTTCCAAATCGTTGGACTCATGATAAACAGTAATAAAAAGCCCCGCCTTTTCCCTTCGTTCCTGCCTGAACCGGTCTATCACTTCTTCCAGTTCATTTTCCCCATAGAAATCATACACATACTGTTTCATGCAAAGCCTCCTGATGAAACCGGTGTATCTCACGTATCCATCAAATGATGGTATCCTGCTTCAAGGCATGCCTTCTTCAGGGAAGCGCTGATTCATTCACTGTCTGCTTTTATTCTTGAATTTTTGTGCAATGCAAGGAATGGGAGGACGCGAATAGCGAGCTATTTAAGGAGTCCCATGACGAAGCAGTGCATAAAAATTCTTATGAAAGCAGACTCTATGAATGAATCAGTGCTTCCCTAAATCCTCAGCCATGCCGTTCTTATATTTACTATAGCATAAAAGCAGAATAAATTAAAATCATATTTTAAGAAGCGAATGATATTTTAAAAAGCAAAAAAGACTTCGCAAAAATAATTAAAACCCTATCTGGTTCTTCTATTCAGAAAATCGGGCGCCACTTTGCCAATCTGAAAGGGACCGTTCTGCCCCACTGTCATTTCGATAAAGCGATGCGGCGCGGAGACATCTCACTCCGCAGCAGTACACCCCGCATTGTGACTGGAAATTTCCACTTAAAGCCCCAAGGAGCAGAAAGCACATACCTCCCGTAACGACAGTCTGCTCGTTCGAGATGACGAAGCCTATGACTGATTACCTTCATTCCCATGGAAAATAAAAATGCACAAAAAAGGGCGGGGAAGAAATGGCAGTCATTTCTTCCCCGCCCTTTTGCATGTCTTTGCCTGTCAGGGCGTCCAGGTTACTGTTTCATAGGGCGCATTGGCCTGATTTATATCAAAACCGGTATTGCCATTTTTATAACTGTTTATATTGCTGTCCATGTAGGAGAGGGTATAGCTGTTACCGGTGGAATCCTTTTTAATCTGCACGCCGTACCAGTAAACGCCATCCTGCTTTACCGCTGCATCCTGATAATTGCCGCCTACCGTATTCAACATGGTATCAAATCCAGCCTTGCTATAATCAACCAGATTTCCACTGGCATTTTTAATCCAGACCTGGTTGCCGGTTTTGGCCCCATTCATATGCAGATTCTTATATTTGGAGTTTGGCTCATTCTGCACCAGCAGGTAGACAGAGCTGCCATCACCCAGCTTTATGGATCCATTAGTCACTGCATTTTTCAGCAGGTCTCCCAGATGATACGCATAATTCCGGTCTGCTTCTCTGGCCGCTGCTTTCTCCGCTTCCTCTTTCGCCTCTTCCTGACTCTTATTCACCTGCTCCAGCAGACTGCCTGCGTTGTTGAAAACGGCGGAAATGTTGTCCCCATACCCCTGGGTGTAGATAAAGCCGCCGATTCCTACCACCAGTGCCAGCATGAGGGCGTACTCAATCATGTCCTGTCCTTTCTGCTTCCTCACTTTTTCTCACCTCTTTACCGATCACCTATCTTGAAAACGATTTCTATCTACCTGTATTTTACCATTTTTCTATATGTAAGTCATTATTATACCCTTCCCACATAAAAAGCTGCCCTGCAGGGGCAGCCCGGGGAAATCGGAAAACACGGAGTATCAGCTCTCCTTCCTGTGATGAGCCTTTTCCATGATTCCTATGACATGGAGAGAGATTTCATAAAAGAAAACGGCAGGCAGGGCCAGGAGGGACTGGGTGAGAATGTCCGGCGTAGGAGTAATCACCGCCGCCAGGATGAAGGCGGCCAGAATGACAAACTTTCTTCCTCTTTTGAGTGTCTTCTCCTTCACCAGCCCTGCCAGAGCAAGAGCCATCATAAGCAGGGGAAGGTTGAACATGACGCCGAAGGGAAGAATCATGAGAATCACAAATTCCAGATAACTTTCCATGGAAAGAAGAGGCGTGAAATTCTCCCCGCCGAAGGCCATGAGGAAATGGAGGCTCTGGGGCATGACAAGGAAATAGGAAAATCCAATGCCCCCAAGGAAAAGTGCCACCGAGAGGGGGACGAAGAGGATGGTCCAGGTCCGTTCCCTGTCCGTCATGGCCGGCAGGATAAAACGCCAGAACTGGAAGAAAACCACCGGCGACGCCAGGATGAAACCGGCGATTACTGCCGTCTTCATATAAATGACAAAGACCTCCGCCGGCCGGGCAAAGTAAAGATGGCCCGCCGGTGCCATAAGAATTGATGCCGAAAATAATCCTGAAAAATTCAACCGCTTCCGGAATTATATCGGTTCCCAGGTTTCCTTCATATACATCAACCACCTGTCCTCCTTCCCTGATGGAGAAAAGCAGATTGAAGGACTGGTAGAAAAAATTATAATCAAGGACTGAGTCTGCATCTTCCCGCCCTGTTCTGACAGCAGGCCCATGTTTGGGGAAAGGCAGCAAAAAGGGGCTGTGAAAAAATGATTACCATTTTTTACAGCCCCTTTTGAAATGCAAAGAATCAGGAAAGACTTCTTCTCCAGAAAAAATAATAAGCAAGACCCAGGAGGGAAGAAGAAAGACAGATGACGCCGTACATGAAGGGATAGCCGAAGGCATTGGCTGCCACGCCCAGCACTGCTGCCGCCAGGCCTACGGAAATATCGAGAGACCAGAAATAGGTGGAAGTAGCCACCCCTGCCCGGGATGCCGGGGCGCTCTGCACTGCCAGAGTCTGGAAAGCGGGAGCCAGGGCGCCAAATCCGATTCCCAGCACCGCTGCTGAAAGGAGAAGGACCGTCAGATTTCCTGCCAGGCTGAAAAGGATGAAGCCCAGGGAGAAAAAGGCAAAGCCCGGATACACGGTGGCATTGGGGCCATGATGGTCAAAGAGATAACCCACAAAAGGCCTTGTCACCACGATCACCAGGGCAAAGACCAGGAAGAAAAGGCTGGTGCTCCCGCCCATGCCCAGACTTCTGGTATACATGGGGATAAAGGTCAGCACGCCGCCGTAGGCAAAAAACACAAGACCTCCCAGGATAACGGAAGGAAGGGCTCTTTTTTCTATGAAATCGCTGATATGGAAACCCTTCTGCCTTTTTCCGCCAGGCAGGATGGTTTCATCGGGCAGCTTCTTTCCATTTCCTGCCACAATGGCTCCCAGCGCCAGCAGGGCCAGGAAAATAAAGAGGGGATGGGCTCCCAGGTAATCCATAATCAAAAGTCCCACCAGCGGCCCGATGACCATGGCCATGTTCCCGCAGACTGCAAAATAACCGATGCCCTCTCCCTTACGCCGCCGGGGAAGCACAAGAGCTGCCATGGCTGCAGAGGCAGTGGTGCCCAGAGCAAACACGGCGCCATGGACAAGGCGGAGAAACCACACCGCATGAAGAGAAGAGGCAAAGTAGAAACCGGCCATGAGCAGGAAAAACAGGAAAGACGCTCCCAAAAGAAGTTTCTGCTTGTTTACCCCATCAATAATCCGTCCCGCCAGGGGCCGGCAGAGCACCGTGCCGATCTGGAAGCAGGTCATGGCCATGCCTGCCTCCCACTGCCCCTTCCCTAAATCATCCATGATGAACACAGGAAGAGCGGCGATCAATATGTACTGGGACATAAAATAAAAGAAATTCGTGAGTCCCATTCCCACGAATTCCCGGGTCCAGATTTTATTTTCCGACATAGCATACCTTTCATTATTATTACGACAACGAAGTAATCCTATTGTATCACAAAATGACGGAAAGTAAACAGTTTCAGATATTCCAGTGCTCGTGGATATCATGGGACTTTGATCCCCTGGGCCTGCCCTTTTCTTCCTGCGGTTTTCTATCTGTCATAGTATAATGGATATATTACAGGGTGAAGGGAGATAGAGTGATGGGACTTCATTTTATATTCGGCCGCGCTGGCACGGGAAAAACGGAGCGATGCTGCCGGGAAATCAGGGAATACGTGGAAGGCCATCCGGAGCGGAAGGCTTTTCTTCTGGTGCCTGACCAGGGCACATACACAGCAGAGTACCGGCTGGCAGAATCCTTCCCCGGCAAAGGATTTACCAATGTGACGGTGTGCGGTTTTTCCCGCCTGGCCTACCGCGTATTTCAGGAGCTTCATTCACCGGTGAGCGATGCCCTGTCACCGCTTGGACAGCAGATCATTCTCCGCCGTCTTCTGGAGGAAAACAGGGACCAGCTGCAAATGATGATGAAGGCAGCTTCCCAGCCCCATTTTTCTGAAGAGTTGACGGGCTTTTTCCATCAGCTGGATATGTTCTGCGTATCAGAGGAGGATCTGGAAAACGCCGCCACAGCCCAGGGCAATACGCCGCTGGGGCGGAAAATGAAGGACCTTTCCCTCCTTTACCGCGCCTACCACCGGTACCTGAAAGACCACTTCGACTACCAGGGGAGTCTTTTCGACCTGCTGGCCCGGGAAATTCCCAAATCCACCACCCTCCGTTCCTCCCGTGTATGGATCGACGGGTTCAACGGCATGGCGCCCCAGAAAATCCACATTGTTTACGCCCTTTTACACACGGCAGAAGAAGTCACCATGACCCTGCAGATGGACAAGCCGGAAGAAGCGGCAGTCAATCCCAATTTTGCCCGCCCCTTCCATCTTTTCTCCCTCCTTTCCGCAGAGGAGCGCCACTTTTCATCCATTCTCCTGTCCGAGGACTGCCGCTTTGCTTCTCCCCGCCTGAAAGCCATGGCCCGTTTTTTCTTCAACCGGCGGGCAGCCCATTCTCCCCTTCCTCCAGCAGCCAACCCGGCTTCCGATGAAGGTCTTCACCTCATCACCGTCTCCCACAGGGCTGAGGAAGTGGATTTCATTTCCAGAACCATTCTGTCCCTGGTGCGGGACCGGCATCTCCGTTTCAGGGATATTCTTGTCCTTCTCCGAAACCCGGAGGACTATGACGATGCATTGGAGCGGTCCTTCAAGCGCTATGAAATCCCCGGATTCATCGACCGGAAGCATCCTATGAACAACCATTCCTTGGTGGTGCTTCTGGACAGTCTGGTCCGTTTCCTCACCGCTGAATGCAGCCGGAAAAACAGCGGCTGGCAGCGGGAAACCATTTTCCGCATGCTGAAAACCTTTCTCCTCCCGGAATGGCAGGAGGAAGAGGTAGACCGGCTGGAGAATTATGTGCTCTCCCATGGCATCCGCCCCTGGCAGTACCACGAACCATGGGAATTCCGCACCTACCGGGATCTGGATGCACCGCCGCCTGCTCTTTCCGAAAAAGAGCAGGCCGAGTTCACAGAGGCCAATGAATGGCGCACCCGCCTCACTGCCATGCTGGACGAACTGGCAGAAAAATGGAGCCAGAGCCCAAAGTCTAAAGACCGCTGCCGCCTCCTCTACCAGTGGATGATGGATAAAAAGATACCGGACACCCTCTCAGCCATGGATGAAAAGGAAGCGCTCCGCACCAACCTTCGTCCTCACCTGCAGGTGTGGAAGAAAATCCTTTCCCTTCTGGATGAAATCGTCCACACCGCTGGTGATGACGAGATTTCAGAAAAAAATTTTCTCTCCATCTTCGAAGACGGCCTCACTGCCCTCACCTACTCCACCATTCCCCCTACCCTGGACCATGTCACCGTCACCGGCATGGACAGAGGCTATGCCATGGAAGCTGCAGCTGTCTTCATTCCCGGCGCCGTGGAGGGGGAATTTCCCCGCCGCGTAGAAGAAGGCGGCTTCTTCACCGAGCTGGAGCGGCAGAAGATTTTCAAAGACAGCCGCCTCATTTTCGGTGAAAGCCTGCTGGAGGAAGTGCATAAAGAACAGTTCTTCACCTACCTGGCCCTCACCAGGGCAGGGAAGGTGCTGTACATGACCATGCCTTCCGTGAACGATGACCACAATGACACGGAGCCTTCTTTCCTCCTTTCCCAGCTCCGCCGCCTGGGCTATGCCTCGGAAGAACGCACCCTGGCGCCGGAGGATAGGGAACATGACCGCTCCTATTTCGCCAACCCCCGGCAGTCCCTTTCCCTGCTTCCTTCCCTTCTCCGGGAGAAAATCCCCGAGAAAAACTCTCCCTGGGCCGCCCTGGTCCGCTGGGCCCGGGATAATGGCTATGAAGAGGATGTAAAGGACGCCCTCTCCGGATTCCAATATAAAAACGAGGCACCGCCCCTTCCCAGGGACCTGGCGGATCAGCTTTTCAAGCCTCAGGGCCGCTTCTTCGGTTCTGTCACCCGCTTTGAAAACTACCGCCGCTGTCCCTTCATGTACTTTGTCCGTTACGGACTTAAAATCGACAAACGGGACGAAGGGGAAATGGAATCCATGGATTTCGGCAGCTATCTGCATGCAGGACTCCACCAGTTCGGGCAGTCCCTGTCAAAAGAAAAGAAACAGTGGCGGGATGCCACGGATGAAGATATCCAGAATCTTTCAGAAACCATTGCCTCCCGCCTCTCTCCCAAGGTCCGCTACGGTGCCCTCCACGCCGACGGCGCCTCCCGTTATACGGAAAAGGCGCTGAACGAAACTTTCCGCCGCTCCCTTACAGCCCTTCGCAAATGGAGTCGGAACAGCACCTTTGACACAAAGGCACTGGAAAAGGAATTCTACCTCCATCTTTCCGGCGAAAAGGATACGTTCACCCTGAATGGCAAAATCGACCGCATCGACAGCTGTGATGATGCAGTGGCCATTTTTGACTACAAAACCGGCCATACCACTGCCACGCTCCAGGAAGCAGTGGCAGGGCTGAAACTGCAGCTTCTCACCTACCTTTTGGACGTGGAAGAAGAAGGGGGTGGGGGCCTTCTTCCCGCCGCCCTCATGTACATCTACCTGTCCGGCGATGTGAAGAGCCTTCCTGCCGTGCCGCCGGGAGGAAAACCGCCGCTGAAAGATAAGGAGTATACCTCCGGCTGGATTCTTTCCGACACCGACATCCTGCGCCGCCTCGATGGTGCCGCCGGAGAGGAGGACTCCTTCCTCCCTGTCACATTATCAGGAAAAGGCACCCTCACCCAGACCGCCTCCACTCTGTCTGCCGAAGATTTCAAAAACCTTCTCACCATAGTGAAAAGAAAACTGCTGGAAATCTACCATCACATGGAAAAAGGCCATATCCCCATCCATCCGGTACGATACAAAAACCAGGTGCCCTGCACCTACTGCCCCTTCCATGCTATCTGCCGCTTCGATCCAAAAGGAGAAGGGGAAAGCTACGACTATGTCAATCTTCCCACTGACAGAGAACTGAAAAAGCAGCTGGCGGAAAGGGCAATGGAGAAACCCCAAGGACCAGAGAGTTCAGAGGGTTCAAAAGGGGAAGGTTGACGGAGCCGGCGGTCCCGAAGGTCATGGCCGCTCCGCAGCAGGTTGTGTTCGCTTCGCTCAAGGGGGCATCATGGGCCTTCGCCTCCGAGGGTGGTGGTATCGCCATTTGACACGCCCTGATGGGCGTGTCGGTTCAAAGGGTTCAGAGGGGGGGTATCGCCTTCGGCGATGAATATGTATGCCGCTTCGCGGCCCCTTTCCCGCCGGGCTCGTCATTCTGAGCGAAGCGAAGAATCTCGGTACTCGAAGCATAGGAGACAATCGGTAGTAAATACCGGTCTGCGGGAAGGAGCCTGCGTTACGCTTTCCTCCCCGCCTCCCACCCGTCATCCTGAACGTCAGCACCTGCCGATAGTGACACAAAAGTTAGTAAATACCAGCCGGCGTGGAGCCGGAAGCCGACAGCCCCCTCACTCTCCCACTGTCCCACCAGCACACGAATACATCAGCACACTATGGCCTCACTGAAAGGAGAAATACCATGAGTAACCACTGGACAAAAGAACAGGAAGAAGCCCTTTCGGTGAGAGGGAAGAATCTTCTTCTTTCTGCTGCCGCCGGCAGCGGAAAAACAGCGGTCCTTACGGAACGGATTGCCCGTCTGGTCAAGGATCCTGCAAACCATACGGATATTAATGAGCTTCTGGTGCTTACCTTCACGAAAGCCGCCGCCAGCGAAATGAAAGCCCGTATTTCCCAGGCTTTGTCTGACGCCTTGAAGGAAGCCGACGAGGCAGATGATGAAGGGCGGATCCGCCATTTGGAAAAACAGATTTCCCTCCTGGGAAGCGCCCAGATTTCTACGCTGGATTCTTATTTCCAGTCCATTATCCGCCAGTATTTCTACCTTCTGGACCTGGACCCGAAAACAAGGATTATTTCCGACGAAAATGAGGAATTCCTGCTGGAAGATGGCGTGCTGTCCTCAGTACTGGAGAAATGGTATGAAAAGGGAGATGCCCATTTCCTTGACACCGTCGACCTTTTTGCCGACCGCTACCAGGACCGGGCCTTAAAGGATATGGTGCTCCGCATCTTCCATTTCGCCTCCTCCCTCCCCTTTCCGGAAGACTGGATTCGCCGCCTTCCTTCCCACTACCGCATTCCGGAAAAGGCCTCCATGGATGACCTTGCCTGGGACAGGCCGGTACTGGAAAAGCTCATGTCCCTTTCCGAAAAAATCATGGACTCCTATCGCCAGATATTTTCCATCATGGAAATGAGCCCTGCCGCAAAAGCGGTATACGGCGAACAGATGAGCAATGAATATGCCTATTTTTCTACCCTTTCTGCCATGAAAAGCTGGAAGGACTGGTTTTTCCTGCCCTCTTTTACTTTTGACCGGCTGAAAAGTATGAGCAAGGCCCAGGCGGAAGCCTACCATTTTGCCAAACCCGCCGATTTCACCAAATCGCCGGAAGCAGAAACCATCAAAACCCTTCGGGACAGCGCTAAAAAGCTGTGGCAAAAGGAAATCGCCCCCTTTGCCCAGATACCGGAAAAGCAGTGGATTTCCGAAACGGCAGCCATGCTTCCCACAGTCACCGTCCTTTCCCGCCTGGCCCTGGATTTTTCCGCCGCCCTCAGGACCAGAAAGAAGCAGGAAGGCCTCATGGATTTCAATGACATGGAGCATTACGCCCTGGACATCCTTCTAGACAGGGATAATCCTCATTTCACGCCGGAAAAGGCGGCACTTTTCCCTTCTGCTGCCGCCCTGTCCATCCGCCGCCGGTTCAAGGAAGTGATGATTGATGAATACCAGGACACCAACGGCGTGCAGGAACTCATTACCGCCCTGGTATCGAGCGGCAGCAGCCGCTTCATGGTGGGCGACATCAAGCAGAGCATTTACCGCTTCCGCCAGGCGGATCCTACCATTTTCCTTGAGAAATACCACACCTATTCCCTGGATAAAGACGCCCCTTCCCATCGAATCGACCTGAACCGCAATTTCCGAAGCGACGCCGCCATTCTTTCGTCCATCAATTTCATTTTCCGCCAGATCATGACAGCCAAATCTCTGGAGCTGGACTACGGAGATGCGGAAGCCCTCTATGCCGGCCGCCATGAAGAAGAAAGGCCCCTGTCCTATGTGGGCGGCAGCGTTTCCATGGACCTCATCGACAGGGAGGGCCTCAAAGATGCGGAGGTGTCCGAAGATGTGAGGGACATGGAAAATATAGCGCTGGAAGGACGCCTCATCGCCCGCCGCATCCATGAAATCATGGACGGCGGCATGGTGATGGAAAAAAACGGCACCTTCCGGCCCATAAAATACGGGGATATTGTCATCCTTCTTCGTTCCATTGCCGGAAAAGGGCCCCAGCTCATGAAGGTGCTGGAAGAAAACCACATTCCCGCCATTTCCGATAAGGAAGAAGATTTCATGGAAAACAGCGAAGTGGAAGTCCTGTGGGCCCTTTTAAAAATTCTGGACAATCCCCGGCAGGACCTGGCCCTGGCAGCAGTGCTCCGCTCCTTCTTCGCGGGGCTTGACGAAAAGGACCTGTCCCTCCTTTATCTGGAAAAGGTACGTCAGGGAGAGACGAACCTCTGGCCCGTCCTTACATCATCGGTTCTTTCGAAAGAAAAAGAAGAGAAGCTCCACCGATTCCTCCACCATTACCGTGACTGGCGGGAAAACGGCATGCAGGACGGCACAGCGCCCCTGCTGCGCCGTATACTGGGAGATACGGACTACCTCACCTATGTATCCGGCCTTTCCGGCGGCGCCTGGCGGGCAGGGCATATCCTTTCCTTCTACCATCTGGCTCTGGATCGGGACAGCGCCCCGCAAAGCGGGCTCTACTCCTTCCTGAACTATCTGTCCAGACTGAAAAAGGAAAAGAAATCTTTCAAAGCCCTGGCCGTTTCCGCCATGCCCGACTCTGTCCACATTATGACCATCCACAAGAGCAAGGGCCTTGAATTTCCCGTGGTCTTCCTGGCAGATGCCCGGAAAGAATTCAACCTGCGGGATACTTGGCGGACTGCGATTTGTCATAAAGACCTGGGCCTTGGCATCCAGTACTACGACAAAAAGAACAAGGTCCGCTGGCCCAGCCTGTACTGGTATGCCCTCAGGGAAGCGTCCCGCAGGGAAAACCTGGCCGAGGAAGCCCGCCTTCTCTATGTGGCCATGACAAGGGCCCGGGACAAGCTCTTCGTTACAGCGGTCCTGAAAGACGCTGCCTCGGACCTGGACCGCTGGACCACGTCCCTTTCCTCTGCCGGATTCGGTGAGGCCCTTTCTCCTCTTCCTGCCCACCTTACGGCCAACGCCAAATCCTTTCTGGACTGGATCATGCCCGCCGCCCTGCGGCACCGCACCATGAAAGATGCCTGGGAGAGGGCAGGAAAAATCCCTTCCTATCGGAATGACGCCCCTTTGGACCACTCCTGCTTTTCCTTTTCCATCACCAGCCAGATGGATCTTCTCACAGAAGACGAAAAAGAGGCTTCTCCTATAAACGGAAAGGATAGCCTCCTTCCGTCGCCAAAGGAAGAAAATCGGGAAGAAAAAACAGAGCTTTCCCATTTCCTCGCTCACCTACCAGACCAGGCGCCGGACTGGATGGATGCCCAGCTCTCCTGGACCTACCCCTGGCAAGGTGCCCTCGAAACGCCGGCCAAGCTCACTGCCACTGCCGCCGTGCACCTCAGGGAACTGGCGGAGTATGCAGCAAGCGATGAACCGCCACAGCCGTCAGTGATACTGGCAGATGACGGGGACAGTCTGGACGCAGACTATGCGGCGCCGCCCCTCTTCCTCTCAGGCGATGAAACGAAATACCAGGGCACCTCTTTTGGCACCCTCATGCATAAAGCCATGGAAATGATAGACTTCACCACCCTTCCAGCCGATGCAGAATCCTTGAAAGCCGCCCTGCATCAGCTGGTGGAAGAAAAGGTTTTCACCGAAGAGGAAGGGAAAATCCTTCTCTATCAAAAGAGAAAACCCAGCCCCCTGTCCTCCCTCCTTGCCTTCGCCAGAGGACCTCTGGCAGAAAAGATGAAAACCGCCTCCCACATCCGCAAGGAAATGCCTTTTTCTATCCTTCTCCCTGCCCGCTCCTTCTACCCGAAATGTGAAGAAGGAGAAAATATTTTTCTCCAGGGCGTTATAGACTGTCTTCTGGAATACGAAAAGGATTTCATCATCATCGACTACAAAACCGACCGCACCATGACAGAAGAAGAGCTGAAAGACCATTACAAAATCCAGCTCCAGGTCTATGGAGAAGCAGCAGAAAAACTGCTGGGCAAACCGGTGTCCCACCTTTACCTCTGGTCCTTCACCTACGGGAAAGCCATAGAAGTGGAAAAGATGTAATGGGCCCTTTGGCGGCCCCGGGTTCACCAGTTCACTAGTCCACCGGTTCACCGGTCACCAGTTCACTAGTCCACCAGCTCACCAGTCCACCAGCTCACCAGTCCACCAGCTCACTAAAAAAAGAGCCCCCTTTCGGGAGCTCTTTTTACATGCCCTTCTTTCAGATGCCCAGCGCTTCTTCTGCAGTGGCCGGCATATCGGGGAGCGGCGTCTTGAACCATTTTTCATGAAGTTCATTCAGTGTGCCCTTCTGTTTCAGGTCCGCAATGGCTTTATTGACTTCCTGCTGCAGCTGTTTATTGTCCTTGTTGAAGCCGAAGGCAAAGTACTGGACCTTGGAATCCGGCACATCCACCACCCGGAAAGCGCCTTTGCCATCGGTGGCTACGAAGTAATCGGCCGCCGGTTTATCCAGAATGCCTGCTACGGCGCCGCCGGCTTTCAGTTCCATAATAATATCGGAAGAGTGATCGAAGTTTCTTGTTTTCATACCCTTATCCTGGGCGTAGTAGGCAGCTGTGGTACCTACCTGCACGGCAATTTCCTGGCCCTTGTTCATATCATCTACAGAGTGGATGTCACTGTCTGCCTTGGTGACCACTGCCAGCTTGGTTTCATAGAAGGGAGCAGCGAAAAGTATCTTTTCCGCCCTTTCTTTCGTAGCCGTCATGCCGGAAGCAGACATATCCACTTCCTTAGACTGGAGGGATGGGATGAGGCCGTCGAAGGCAATGTTTCTAAACTCCACATCCCGGCCCATTTCCTTTGCCACCGCCCTGACCACGTCGATTTCATAGCCTGTATAATCCTTGCCGTCCTTTGTTTTGAATTCAAAGGGCACATAGGTGGCATTGGTAGCTACCTTCAGCACATTTTTTCCGGAAGCGGAGGAAGCGGCCTGTTTTTCTCCGCCGCAGCCTGCCATCATGCCTGCCGCCAGCAGAAGAGCCGATGTAATCAATATGCCTTTTTTCCAAAGTTTCATAGGAGCACCTCATTTTTATGCAATTTATACGCTTTATGTAAATAATTATACACTCCCATGTTCCTTCTGTCTATAAGGAAGCATGGATTCATTCATAAAATCTGCTTTAATCAAAATTCTCATGCCCTGCATCGTCATAAGGATTCGTACACAGGACGGCTGTTCCCATGGCGCCTTCCCTCCATGGCATAAAAAGGGAAGAATCCAAAAAGGCCTCCAGAAAATCCGTGCTTTCTGAAAAAAGGGCTGCAAAGAAATGATTGACCTTTCTTCGCAGTCCCTTTTTTATCGGATATTTCTATTCAATTCGTCCAGTGTTTCCATGAAGCTGGAAGCAAAGTGTTTCATAAACCAGTCCACTTCTTCCATATGAAGAGCCTTCAGCTTTTCTTCCGTAGACTTGAAGGCTTCCTTGAACTCGCTGTTGCCATCCCGGATTTCTTCCATGCATTTCAGGTAGGCGCTCAGGGTGTCCGCCGCCTTGGCCAGGGGCCAGAGGGGATCTATTTCCATATCCACCACATAGGGTTTATAGGAAGGCTGGAGACTTTCCGGCAGGGTACGGAGGAGCTTTTCCCGGGCCTGGTCTTCGATTTTCTGGTACTGCTCCCGAAGATCACTGGTGAAATATTTCACCGGCGTCGGCATATCCCCGGTAAAAACTTCGCTGGCATCATGATAGAGCGCCAGCAGAGCCGCCCGCTCCGGGTCCAGGTCCTTGTGGAAGATATCCCTTCCTATGACTGCCAGAGCATGGGCAATCATGACGGTCTGCAGGGTATGCTCTGCATCGTTTTCAGAAATGGAATTCCGCATGAGACCCCAGCGGGAAATATATTTCAGCCGGGCCATGAAGGCGAAGAAGGGATAGTTCATTCCATGTGCCCCCAGTTTTCTCCATAGAACCAGAAATGGTGCACCGGACCGTGTCCATGTCCTACGGAATCCACCGCGGCTCTTCTAATCGCCCCTTCCATATACTTTTTCGCTTCTCCCACCGCTTCGGTGAGGGAAAGACCACGAGCCATGGAAGCTGCAATGGCACTTGAAAGAGTGCAGCCGGTGCCATGGGTGTTTTCCGTCGAAATCCGCCTGCCGGAAAATACATGAAATTCCCTGCCGTCATAGAGGATATCCCTGGCATCTTCCACGCTGTGGCCGCCCTTCACCAGCACCGCCGAAGGCCCCAGGTCCATCAGGGCCAGAGCCGCCTTTTTCATGTCCTCCTCATTCTGAATGGAAAGGCCCGACAGCACCTCTGCCTCCGGGATGTTAGGGGTAATCAGGGTGGAGAGGGGAATGAGCCTTTCCTTATAGCTTTGAATAGCATCTTTTTCCAGCAGCACGGCGCCGCTGGTGGCCACCATCACCGGATCCACCACCAGGGGCACCTTTCCATGGGAAGAAAGGAAATCGGCCACAGTCTCCACGATGGCTGCAGAAGAAAGCATGCCCGTTTTCACCGCCCTGGGCGGAATATCATCAAATACAGCCTCCAGCTGGGCCTTCACCATGTCCACCGGCGTATTCACCACCATGGTGACCCCCTTCGTATTTTGGGCCGTTAAAGCACAGATGCAGCTCATGCCGTAGGTGCCAAGGGCGGCAAAAGTCTTGAGATCCGCCTGGATACCGGCGCCGCCGGAAGAATCAGAGCCTGCCACTGTCAGTACTGGTATCAAGATTCAGTCCTCCTTTTTCAGCTGACGAAGATCGGAAGTGAAATAGCCTATCAGCTTTCCCTGGTTCCATTTCAGATCATAATCAAGCACCGCAATGCCGGCCAGGTCAAATTTCACAGCCGCACTGCAGGTGGTCAGGAGATAGGACTGCAGGAAAGGATGGTGGCTCACCAGAGCCATGGGAGAGCCCTCCTGCAGAAGATGATTCCGTACCATCTGCCAGTTGGGCTGGAGCAGCTCATCGGCCGTATGGATTTCCTCGGCAAAGCACTCCTCCGCCAGGATACCGGCAGTCTGCCTGGTCCGCACATAGGGGGATGTAAAAATCCGGATCGGATGATCCTTCAGGAAACGGGCCAGCATGCGGGAGGACCGGCGGGCCTGCCGCATGCCCTTGGGTGTAAGC
>ULNB01017585.1_pt1 | contig 37011 bp, 27 predicted proteins | sample 1951811 | NCBI WGS metagenome assembly ULNB01 (sample SAMEA4835566, study PRJEB28245) | human gut metagenome | biome: gut microbiome; material: fecal sample | place: Denmark | collected 2008
CAATAGTAGAAATTCCACTGGCTTATTAGCCTTGTTTTTTTGCAAAGGTAACGAAATCTCTTGATTTAAAAGAACTTATTTCAATATATATTTAAGATAATTCACCCCCATACATATACTGCCTCGAATGTTCTTTTGCTTAAACTATTGTTAGTCAACTAATTATGTAAAGCTCGTAGGAAACATACTGACTATGTTTTGTTTTAGCTAAAAATAGACTATAGGCTTGTCTCTATATATTGCATTGCCATATTTTTTTATGTTGTCGGAACTAACATCAAAGACAACGACGCTATCGTCTTGCGTAAAATGACGAGAAAAAGCCTCAATCTTGACAAATAGGTTATCTATGATCCTTTTAGTATTCTGTAATTCATACACAGAATACTGCAACCTAATAGCATCATTCTCCTTTAGCATTTTGGAGAAGTTTGTTCGCATTTTGTCGTCTGCAATATCGTAACTAACTATTATCATCTAAAATTCAAATAAAGGGTACTCTTTTATGGACTTGCATCCCATGAAGCATCTATAATATTGCTGGACAAACTTGAAGATGTCTGTTTTGCGAACAATCAGTGCATCATAGAACACTTTGTAATAATCTGCGCATTTCTCATATTTGAGATGATACTCTTGTTTGATAAGGGTAAAATCCTTCTCTGAGAATTGTTTGCGGTTGAATGCAAGTAAGGTTGCATGGTCTATGATGCATCTGAAAGGTTCCATCAAGTCACATACAAGAGATTTGCGTTTAAACCACAGCCGATGATAGACTCCAACATACAGGTCGAATCCAAACATTCGTATGAAACATTCGAGGAAGTTGAAAAGTATGGTATAGCCAATGTCCAAAGTTACATTCATGACATCGCTTTTTATCCTTGGATGCCTACCTTTCCAATTCAGATTTTGGAAATAGGCTGCAAAGAAGGATTTGGCAATGGTTCCTTCTAATCCCATCAGTTGATTATAGTCGTCGATATCAGGCAATGTGTTAAGGGCTGCTTCACATTGGGCGATTGCTTCTGTAGTAGCGTTGTCTTTTTTCCTTGTCTTCAATAAGGACGCCTTTTGATTTAATACCTTATTATATACAATACATTTTGCAACGCTCAAATCATCTTGTTTGAATTCGAACTGTCTTTTTCGTAGCAAATAGTTGGCTTCTGCCGAGTCTGCCCAAAAGAAGACAGGACGTAAGTTCGGCTTCATCACTACTAAAGTCACTCCATATTTCTTACACTTCTCGATGAGCGGGGTGGTTACAGTGATATGCCCTATGATGAATAGGGCAAGCAACTTTTGAAAAGGGAACTTGGTGAGCGTCTTTTTCTTTTCTCCATCAAGTTCCTCTAACATCAGTTCGCCGCTGTTTACTCTCAAACTGCGCTCGTGCTCGATACAGTTGACCACGAATATGGTCCTCGTGTCTATGTCCTTATGTGTAAACATTGTCAGATCCGGTTTTGTCGCAAAGATTGCAGTAGATGCAATGGGTGCATTTGTTAAGATTTACCTTTATCGAAGTAGAAGATGGGTCGTAGTTCTTGAACTGCTTGATGAAACCAAGGAGCTCCTGCTTGCCTATTTCGCCTGGTAATTCCACGTCAATCATTTTGTTGGTGGAAATTTCATAGAAAGCAAGTTTCTCTACTGCGTATCCCATTTCTCTCATGCAGAAGTATTGTCCCCATAGTTGATAAATCTGGCCACGGAAGATTCGCTTTAAGTTATTCTTTCGCTCTATCAGGAGATGCTTGTCTTGCTTATAGATGTCAATCTTGCCCGATATGCCAAATTCATCACTATATACGGGAAGCGACATGATGTCACTCTTGTGTGTGCTGCCTTTCTTTTCGTCCACTCCTTGATGGGCAATGGTGCCTTTGGTTTGTGGAGTGGCCTTGTATATATCATCTGCCGCCTCCATATACACATTATGCAGGTATATGGAGTATGGGCAGAAGATAAAGTCATTCAAAGTCGAAAGCGGGATATAATCATTCATGCTTGTATGGCTTTTTCTGTGCAAAGTTGAGCCAGGACTTGTTTGAGATGTCAAACTTCAATTTCGACAAGTCATCGGATGCCTTGATTTGCTCAATAATCATCAATCCCTTTCTGGCAATGTTGAAAGCTCCATTAGCATCGGCATTCTCTGGGAGCGATGGACCGCACGTGCGGCTGTCATAAAAGTTCCCGTTTTCATCGGCTACCGGTGAAACCAAGTAGTCTGTTTCTGTGCCAGTAATGCTGTTACGCATTTGCAGGGTTAACTTCAAAAGGCCCATCAACTCTACAAAGAAAGTGTATTTTGTTTGTTTGGATATGGCCTCTTTAAGATTCCCGTTGATGTCAATGTCGTATTGAACGAACAGTTGTTTTAAATCCTTGGTTAAGTCAATTTCCTGGTTATTCCACTTTGAGCTCATTTTGTTAAAAGATGTTTTGATGCGCTTGCCCTGTGTGCAGAGTGTCCATTTCGTTCTTGTCCCTTCTGCCTTACTGCCAAAGTTGTTGTAATCCAATGCAAACTCAAACCAGTCTTTATCTTTGTTGTATCGAATAGAATCGAACTTGGCAAAGAAAGCTTTTGCTTTGTCAACATTTTGGTATCGTGTATCAAGCAAGTTGACAAAACCTGTGACAGGATCAATCTTTGAGGTGTTCCATGCCGGTATATAGAAGAGGAAGCCACTTTGCTTACCCAACTTTTTGAAACTGGCAAATTTGTTGGTTAATTGGTATGCGTTTAGCAAGCCGCCAGTTGATTCAATGTCGGCCTTTTTGTCAACAAGATAGTTCAGCTTGTCTATCAGCATCTTTTCGAATTTCTGATACTCTTGCTTTTCCACCTTTTGGCGACCACGCATGAAACCAATGTTCAAATCTTCCAAGACAATAATAGCATGGTATTTAATCATGAGCTGCGTAATTTTGTGGATAACCTGCGATAAGTATCCTTCCTTGAGTTCCTTGATGTTCTCTATCGTTTGCCAACTCTGACGTTGCTTTAGCCGATCTTCCTCACGAGCATCCAATAAGTCGTGATAGTTGGTGCGATAAGTATTACCATTATACTCATTCACAATGTCATTTAGCGTATATTGTTCAACGATATTGCCATGAAGGTCAATAACGACAAGATAGAGCAAATGACGCTCTCCTCGATCAATACCAATGATGTGAGTATCATTGCTTGTTTGCAAATACTCTCTTACATGTAAGTTGATGTCCTTTTCGTTAGTACTCTTGAAGTTCATAGTAATAGGTACATGGAACATAAACTTGTCAACAGTATATCTGTGGTCTTTGATCAGGTCGTACTCAAATACGCTCTCCTTTTTCTTGTTGTCCTTATTCTTGTTTTGAATGGGCTGATTTGCTGGATGAGTAGGATGATTGCAGTTGATGCTCTTCTTGCGAAAGAACATTTCAGCTTGACCATTAAGTTTGTAAACGACATCTTTCAAGTTGCGATCATCAAACAGTGCTTTCCAATATAGCGTGTGCATGTTAGGTGTGCCTTTGCTATATTCGGAGAAGTCCTTGTTGTAAATCTGGAACAGATAAACCTTGCCTTCCTCTACAAGCTTATCAATGAAAGATGCTGAGACTTTTGTGAAGGTAATCTTGTACCCTTGCAGCTCCACTTCTCTGTAAAAGCTATTCAAGTCTTCATAGGTGGAAGTCTCTGAAAAGTTGAAATCAAAGTTTTTCCAGTCTTCGTGTTTGTTTATAGACTGCTTAAAGAAGTCTATAAGTGCATGGCAATCAGAAATACTAAAATTCTTACCCTTCTTGTGTGTACCCTTGTTGTATTTTTCTAAAAGTTGCTCGCTTGGTTTAAAGTCTTTAATTCGTGACTTAGCAAAGAATACTTTAGGGAGCATTTTGTTTGCTCCTGGCAAAAGCTTGTATACCATTTTCTCGTAGCATTCTCCATCAGAAGGCATACTCTTTCCTAAGAGTTTCTTGGAATCCTTGTCAAAGATAGCCAAGTAGTACTTCCCGTCACGATACAAAAGGATTGATGAGTAATCACTCTCTTTGTTAGCATCCCATCCTCCTAATAGCTGTGAATTGTCAAAATTGAGCTTTATCTTGCTATTGGAGTATGGCTTGCGCGTCATATAGTTGCGCACCATATTATATAAAGGTACGATGGTCTCCAATTCAGTCCAAAGTAAAGACAATTCTCCATAGAACTTCTCGTCTTTATTGCGTTCGTCTCCCTTGCCAAGTAAAGGCTTGACAAAGTGCACTAAAGACATCAAAGTATCGAGGAATCGTTTGATTTTTGCAACATTCTCTTTGTCCTGAGACAAATTCTTGTTTTTAGGATATGTAGAATTAAGCAAGGGCTTTACGTCCGTGTATGCATTCTCAATCTGTTTGAATATATCCTCTGACTGGGTATCCTTAGCTCCTAATTCTTTAAAATAGCCTTCAATGGTATAAGGATTGTTTTCAACGAATTTGTTCAAGCAAGCGTCCATGTAGTCGATACTAAAGCTGTCCTGCTTTTTAAACAAGTTGTCGATTCTCTTTTCATAATCCTCTTCTGATTCTTTGCGTTTTTTAGCTGGTACACCATCTTTCATGTCATTCTTGATGGCACTTGGAATGTCTGTCCAACTTCCAGACATCTTCTTTGAGATGCTTGTCAACTGCGAATCATTGCGTAAGAAAATGCCTTTGGTATCATACTCTGACAAAGAGCACAGTAATCTTTTAAGATTCTCATCTTTCAAAATATTCCCGGAAAGGTGAGCATAACAATCCTTGATTGCGTTCAGTGTTTCTTGGTCATTATCAAACTCTTCCGGTAACCATGAAATAGCATTTCTGTCACTGAGAATCTGTTTGAACAGGGTCTTGAGTTTCGGTAGTTTTGCGTCCTTATGTGCTTGGTTGTACAGGTTGACATATTCATTGATGCCCTTAATCTTTTCTTTATGTTCATCGTCAGTTTTTCCGCCGATGATGGCATTATACACATCAATCTGTTTTTGCGTAAGAAGCTGATTATAATAGTTCAATTGGAACATATCTTGGATGTTCTCAACATTCAAGTGCTCGGAGAGATTATCATGAATTTCTTTTAGATTATCTTCCATTTCCGGTATGGCAGCAATCTTCTTGAAAGTCTCCATGTTGTCTATAAACTTAGGGAGATTCTCATTGATAAGTCTGTAGGCGATACCTGTAGATTTCTCTTCAGCAGAGTACATATTTTCTCTATTCTGATAAAAATCTCCAAAGTACGTTGTAAAGCCGCAAAATTCCTGGACTAAATCTTTAGCTTCTTCCTTGCTTAAGTTAAGACGTTGCTTGAGGTTGGCAGTATTGATAAATTGTACCAAGTCTGCTTGGTTGAGTTTTTTCTTATCCTCTTTGTCTTTGTAAGACTCTATAAGCTCTTAGCCAAACAGGTGTTTGTAGGCATTATCACCAGTGAGTTTCTTTACGACTTGATCTCTAAGATGCTGTTGAGTTTCTTTGAAATGTTCTCTTTCTGCCTCGTCTTTTCTGGGGGCTGAGTAAAGGGCATAATATTCCGTCAAGGAATCATATTCTCCCTTGTCCTCGTAATTTAGACAACCATCATTCAAAATTCTATCAATAAAAGCCTTGTGGTACTCGTCTATCAACTTCTTCACCTTTACATAGCTTTCGGCTCTGTGCTCATCACGTTTCAACATACCGTTGTTAATGAAATTGTTTCGTGTTTCACCAATCGGAATTGCCTCGAAACGCAAAGTCTTTGACAAAGAATACTGGTGAATGAAATCATCAAATTTGCGTGTCATATTATTCTTATTTTTTATTACTACTTAGTAGTTACTTATATTAATATCGTTTATTTACAACTCCCTGTCAGCGTGTCCGCACGATGTGCGAACAATACACATGGCTAACAAGGCTGTTCCCATACTCTATTATACGTTGTTTTTATTAATCAGGTTTACGACCACTTTCACCATGACATCCTTTTCTTCCGTCCGACTCTCAGCTATCATCAGCGTGAGGGCGACAAGGGTGCTGTCGGCGATGCGCTTAGTGCCGTCCTCACGGTAAAGAATGCCGTTATTGTTCATGAACCAAAGGAACAAGGTGGCTGCAATACGCTTGTTGCCATCTGAGAACGAATGGTTCTTAGTAACGAGGTAGAGCAGCATGGCGGCTTTTTCTTCCACACTGGGGTAGAGCTCCACGCCACCAAAAGTCTGATAGATCTGCCCGATGGAGCTCTTGAAAGATTCATCCTTCTCATTGCCGAAGAGCGGGGAATATCCAAACTTCTCTTTCAGTACATTGATTTCCTTCATGGCATTCTCGTAGGTGGCATGAAAGGTCTCCTTGCTCGTCGTCTTGCTGATGCCCAACCGCTGATAGTCATAGTCGTCAAGGGTGTCGAGTGCGTAGGTGTAGTCAACGACAACCTTGAAGAGTGCATTGCTCTCATCGGTGGTCGGCACCGGTTGTTGCTGCAAGGTACGGCCCAACACCTGCACCAATTGCCTAAGTTCGGAGATCTGCTGTTTGCGTATGCGTTCGTTCACGGCATAGCCCTTAATGAGGTATTGCTTCAGCACACTGTTTGCCCATTGGCGGAAGCGTACACCCCTTTGGCTATGCACGCGATACCCTACTGATATTATAACGTCAAGCGTGTAATAGGGTACAGGCTTCTTAACTCCATTAACGTGCAAAAAATGCACGTTATTCTCCCTGTCGAGTTCTCCCTCTTTAAACACATTGGTTATGTGTCGACGAATATTGGACTCTTCTTTATCGAAAAGCACAGCCATCTGCTTTGTATTCAGCCACACGGTCTCTCCCTCCAGCTTGACATCTAACTGGGTCTTGCCATCCTCGCTCTGGTAGATGACAATTTCGTTGTTCAGGTCTATGTGCTTCATCGCTTCATGTTTTTTTGTAAACTATTGATTGCAAAGGTAATATAATTATCGCTAAGAATACAAGGCAATACAAGAAAATATGTTGTTAGCATTGCTGTCAGCCTCGCAAAAATGGTGTACTCAAAAGCAAAAATGTTGGATTTTGTTTTGCCATTTTCTTTATTTTTCAGACCTTTGTCACCGTTAAGTATATGTTTGCTTATTTCAGAATTTGCAACACATCAGCAACATGCGGACGCAGATGTATTTGCTTATTTATCAAATCATTCCGAAGAGGTGAAGTAAGCAAGGAACGAAGGCAATGAAAAGCGCGTTTGCCATTGCTGAGTGACGACGCTTACTCGACGGGAGTCAAGTAATATTGACAAATATCAGTAACGATAAATAAGAAAATGGGTATAAATCAATGGGTTACACCCATTTTTGTTTTGGTTAATCTCTGTATAATTACCGTTTTCTTCCGATTTTTATCTTATATTTGTATCATATTTGGAATGCAACCTAATTTCTGACAACGTGCGACTTATCCATACTTATTCATACGTAATCCAACTTAAAGCGGTTGTTTCAAGTTTGCAAAAATGACCGTTGTAGTGTAATAATTCCGAAGAAAGAGGGTCTATATAACAGGTAATAACACAACAGATGGACGACAGAACGATTATAAAACACATTCTGGAAAGCGGTAACAGTGCTGGTTACAAATTGATTGTAATCAAATATTCTGGTCTGCTTTTTGCAAAGGCTATCGGTGTGCTGAAAGACGAAACAATCACAAAGGATGTTGTACAACAAGCTTTCATACGTGCATATTCACAGCTCGATTCATGGAATGGTAGCTCACTGGGACCATGGCTGACGACCATTGCCGTTCACCTGTCCCTCAATGAGCTGGAGAAAATGCGCCGACAGGCCACCCAACCGCTGAACGGGCGCGAAACCGACGCCGCTGTTGAGGACTACAACGATGAGCATGAGGCCCTTCTGCAGCGTATGGAAACCGCCATAGGCAAGTTGTCAGAAAAAGACAGGCGCATCATACAGTTGCACTACTATAAAGGAATGAAGACAAAGGACATTGCCAAAGTCCTGAACATGAGTACAGGCAACGTGCTGATTAAGCTACACAGAATAAGAGAACAACTTAAAAAAGACATTCAAAATGAAGACAATGAATGATAACGACATAGACAGGCTAATAACGGAAAGCTTGAAAAGGGAGGCCCTTCTGGATGATATTAACGTTCAGGTTATGAAGTGTGTGAAGACCAAAAACCGTAAACACAAGTGGCAATCATGGGGCAAGCTGCTGCTCACGTGCTTTGGGTTGCCGCTTATTGTACTTGTTCCTACGATGTGGATGGTTGTCTGCGCCGAAGAAGTAGTCAATCTGTGGTTCACAGGTGCTATTCTTCTCGGTTTGGCGGGGTTCATTCTGCCGGCCATATGGCTCACCAATAGCCTGCTGAAAGATTTTTCTCAGAAACAAGTGTAATGTTTTTGCCCTATGGCTGTCTTATTATCAGAGAACAACAATGAGATATATTCACCTAAAATAGAAAGAAAATGTTAGGACCTTTGGAAGTTGGAGCTATCAGCTCTGCACTCGGAATTACTTGTGGAATAGTGGCTGTTATCTGCGGTACAGTGGCTAAGACCAGAAAAGACAAAGAAGATAGCCGCATCAGGCAGTCGATTATCGACAATCACATCGACCCAGAAACGGCAAAGTTGCTGGTCAAGAATGAGGATAAAAAGCCTGGGAACAAATTTATCACCCTACGTTGGGGACTGGTGTTGCTGTTTGGCGGCATAGGCTATTTCCTGGGCACATCGATTACCTCTTACTCATTTGGTTGGGTATTCTGCGGCATCGGTGTCGGCATCGCCCTACTCATCTCATTTCTCGTGGAGTATAAGCTGGCAGGGAAACAGTTTAAGAAATCAGAAGACACAAATTGAAAAAAGAAAAACTAAACCATTAAAGCCCTGTTCCACCGTTGATGCGGTAATAACAGGGCTTTTTATTGCTCAATATGTACGTTTCTTTTTTATCTGCACAGATAGTAAGAAGTTCCTTTGCATTCTTATGCTTTGTCAATAAATGAATTGCAGTAAGCTTCAAACTGTTTCATCTCCTCGTACTGAGAGTTATCGAAACTTGGCCTGTATGGATCTGGGTCAAAAAATATTGAGTATGGATGTGAAATATGCTCATAGGAGACTGATTGAATATGTGATTTAGCTATACCCTTTACAGCTTCTCTATAGGTTTTGCCAAGAAATTTTTCAATATGCTCACCACGATCCAGTTCGATATGGCTGAAATAGCCCTTGTCAGTGATAAAAATATAGTCGTATGGACTGTCGTACGAAGACAATCTCAGTTCATAACCAGGAATCGAAGCCAAGATAGCGTCGGCTTCATGCATCATCTTCTTTTTCTCTATTCGTGTCAAGACTTTCATAATCGAACGTTTTCGTTAAGCCAAATGAGCAGAGCCAAGCTTGCTTGAGCTCCGCCATGGCGAGAAAAGGTGGGCGAAAGCGAACATTTTATGGCTCTTCATCCGCTCGGCGAATCCCAGAATAGAAGCAAGAACCACAGCGGCAATCAGTATGCTTGCTATGTAATACATATCTCGTGTCGTAATCGTCGAGGGTGTGTAATCAACGATAACCTTGGATGATAAAGGCTATCTGGTCGTCGCAGGGCCGAAAGCGCTCCGCAAGCAAGCGATATTTTACTTTATTTTCTTGAATCGTGCCAGTTCTTCATTAGAGTCCGTGCGATACCAAATCATTTCAGTACTGCTAAGTTTATGGATGTCGTACTCACCATAGGCCTTGCTCTTATCGTCATAATTCTTGCCTGTGAAGATGTTCATGTGACCAGTAAGACCAACTACATAATTGAGGTCTGTAGTCTCCTGCTTGAAGTCGGGCCAGCTATTTACGTACAATTCAATGCGCCCTGCGGTTGGGGATTCAGGGTAAAATGTATATTGTTCTGTTCCTGCATCCTGAACACCTTCGTCGTAAACTCGTTCCCAAGTTCCTGTCAAATTATTCACATTATAATCTTCATCGTCGCTGCTGCAAGAGACGAGGGAGAAAGCAATAAGCATCGCAAAGGCGAGTCTCCAAATTTTCACTGTTTTCATTTTTTTATAATTTATCATGATTAGTAGGATGGCTACAAAGATACAAAAATAACGCTAAGTTCCAAATTATCAGACAACTATTTTTCATCAAATTCACGTTAACCATAAAAGAATCGAATCCCGGTTAAATAAAAAGAGTCAATACCGAATTCTTTCTAAAATAGGATAGTTATTAATCCGTTCAACTGTTCATTGGTCACTTCAATTTTGGCACACCCTCATAATAAGTTATGGTTTACTTGAAGGGGAAGGGTCTTCGTGATAGTCTGCGTCAAGCTCTGCGTATTTTCGTTCATCAGTAAAATCAAGAAAAGATAGTATGTTAGGATACTTGGCAAAGTATGTTAGGATACATCGCGAAGTATCTTAGGATACTTTGCCAAGTTATATATATGTGTGCCTTTATGGATTACTTGACCTTAAAATGATATTCCTTGCCATATTCTCTGAGGATGGCGAGACGGAGTGTCTTCTCCGTGAGGTTGTAGAGTCCTGACCATTGTGTCTGTGAGGTGAGTTCCTCTGTGGGTGGCTGCGAGACTGCCTGGAGCAAGGGCATGGCGTTGCTTTCCTTGAGCTTGTATCCGTTGGCAAGGAGCGTCGTCCTGAGCGTCTCATAGCGCGCCTTGCCATGTGCGGAGCCCCAGCCGTCGGTGGTGCCTGCCATGGTCGGGGAGACATAGAAGTTGGTCACACAGCGGAGGGTGTCGTTATCGCTCAGGACTTCCATCACCCTCGGTGTCGTCTCACCTTGCGGACGGGTATATTCCACGATGGCATAGTCGCCCGTGGCATCGGCCATGAAATAGTGGTAGTTGCCACGTCCGCTGCCCCGCATATCCATGTCATAGCTGCCCAACATCTTGATGGCTTCCTTCACGGTGGAGACACGGTCGAGGAGCATTCTGATTGCCGTCGTCGTACTGATACGTGGCTTGCCCGTCTGCTGGTTGGTCTGGCTCTCGTTAAGGGAGAGCACGCCGATGGCAAAGCCGTCCTCGTTGATGCCGTCGAGGATCGCGTAGGGCAAACCCATCAGGAGCGAGAGGTCGGTGGTGCCATCGGTATAGAATCCCTGTCCATAGCCCAAGTTCAGTCCGTCAACCATCGCGATCGATTTCTTCCCGCCTGCAGGAGCCGTGTGGACCAGGATGGCTGCCGTAGGTTTATAGCTCTTGCCGTCGGCTGTGAAATGGCGGTAGTCGTAGTTACGCCCCATGATGAAGTTACCGCTCTGTTGCTCCGGTACGGCAAAGGCACTGCAACCCGTGCCAAACGAGACCTTTGCCTGGCTTGATGGAATGCTGTCAAAGAGCAAGTAAGCAATATACTTAAAGAGCTGATTGGTCTCGGTGTATCCTGCCTTCAGCACAGCGTCTAACTTGTAGTCTGCCGTGTAGTTGACTTCATACAACCGTCCGCTTCCGTCCACGTCTTTCATCGAGCGTAACATCGCCAGTTTGTCCGCGTCTGTGATGTAGGTGGACGGGTTCTGTGTGATGGCAACAGATGGGTCGTTGTCGTTATCACTGCATGAGGCAGTCAAGAGGGCTGTCATCGCGCATACGATAGATAACATCCTCCGAGTCGAAAGCTCATGAGATAATACGTTTATGAGCATTTGTTTCTTGATCATATTTGCTTTTGATATTAGGTGGAACACTTTTTCTGATGACAAAGATAAAGAAAAATTGCTTGCTTTCCCAAACCTTAGGCATTGTGAGATAGCATCTTTTGCGTAAAGAGCAAAAACTTGTGGTTAGAGCAATGGGACAATTTGCTGTTAGAGCAAAAATTGTAGATAGAGCAAATCAGCTGAGCTGTCGGTTTATACTTTTTGATTAGCTTCCTTCCGCCATTTCGACGGAGAGCAGCTTTCTTTCTTCGTGAAGATCTTCGTAAAGTAGCTCAATGAAAGGAAACCGGATGTCTCTGATATGGCAGCCACGGTCAGCTCAGGATGCTCCATCAACTGTCGTTTGGCGAATTCTATCCGAAGTTCAGCAATCCATTCCCGAAACGACACGTGATAGACGACCTTGATATAAGAGGAGAGGTAGGTGCGGTTGGTGCCCAACTCACCGGCCAGTTCCTCTATCGTTAGCGCTGGACGAGTATAACCTTGTTGAGCCATCCATTTATCTAATTGCTCCTTGATCACAGCATGATAGGCAGGGGCTTCTTTCAACGAATCTTCCTGCTCGACACAAGCCTTCGCGGGTTCCATGTCTCCCGGCATCTCCTTCTCCAAGATGCTTTCCACCTGCTCGTAGAAGAGCAGGTAGTTGAGGTAAGCGCAAAAGAGATAGATATAGAATGGAATGCTCGACAGCACCCACAGAAACACCCAACGGTCAGGTAGGAAAGTGAGCAGACCACAACCTACGCCATAGATGACAGCCCACCAGGTGAGGACAGACATCCATTGGATATAGGCTGCGATGTCTTCGGAGTGGGTGTCGTCAATCAGACGCACGGCTAAGCGATAGGTGAGGATGATTCTCCGGGACAGGCAGATGCCATACACGATGAGCCACAGGGCCATAAAGCTGATGGCGAGATGCTGTACACTTCTTGTTGGCAAGTAGAGGAGGATGACAAGCGAGAGCACGATGTAAGCCAACCAACCCGAGAGATGGCATAGGAATCGTTTGCCTGTTAGGTAGCGGCGGTTGAGTAGCACCATAAACGCACAGCAGAAGAGCCAATAAGTTAGGTAATAAGTAGCGAGATTCATCATGATCGCTGCTTCCTGCCACATGAAGCGGGGTGATACGAAAAGATGCAAAGAGTAGTTGACTGACAATGCTAACAGTGCCCCTGCCATGAGATGACGAGAGCGCAGATAGTTGCCAAAGATGCGCTTGTCGGGTGTCTTCGCCGTGAGGAAATAGATGGCGAAGAACAGCATCAGCACCAAGGCGATGCCAAGGGAATATTCGTATAATGTATTGCTCGGAGGAATCATAATCTATCCCTATATCAGTCCTGTCACTTTTATTCTCATCTATTTCTTTTTCCGTCGAAGCGAGATCAGTTGCCCTTGCTTGTCGATGTCCTGGATATGAAGGCTGATCACCGTCGGTTCCATGCTCCAAGACTTGTCGTGACCAACTTGCTGCAAAGATAATGTTTTTATTCCAAATTTCAAATAGAGATATGGAAATTAGTCGAACGGGGTTATGCGTAGATAAGGGAATGACCGCTTACTTTGCAATAGATGATCTCTTGAACGCCGTTAGATGATCTTTTGAACATCGTTAGATAACCTATTGGCGTGCGTTAGATGATCTTTTAGTAGCCGAAAGGTCATCTCTTGGAAAACGCATGGTAAACTATTATAAAATATTGATAATGAGGGTGTTTTCTAAAGGAATGCCTATTAGCCCAAGATATCTCTTGAATAGGCATGAGAAGAATATCTGTAAAAATTACAAATTATATCTTGTAATATTTGCAAATATGGAAAAGTATTGCTATCTTTGCAGCAGAATGAAGAAAAGACTGTCAATCATCATGACCAGCTTGGCTGTCATCTTTACTTTGATGGCAGTGGGAATCCATCATCATCACCATGGTGAGATGATGTGCTTGGCGCAGCAGGAGTCCTGTGAACAGCACGGGACTCACGACAGCCATCATTCTTCAGAGGAGAGTTCCTCCGATCATTCTCAGCATTATCTTGCCTCAAGTATTGTCAAGATTAATGTATCTTGTCATGTCAATGATATCCATCATGGCTTTTCCGCCCTTCCTCTTTTTGTATGTGGAAAGGTAGTGAATTGCCCTCCCTTGTTCGCTTCCTACATCAAGATGCGGCGCCATTTCCAGGATAGGGGCTGTCAGTCTTGGCGGCAAGTATATCGTGGGCTTCGCGCGCCTCCTTGCGCATAGCCTTTCGCCTTTTCTTTCTTCGCTTTCCCACAGCTATGGTCCTAGTGCGCTGATGTGCCCTGGTGTAGTTGCGTAGAAGAGTTATGCCCTTTCGTGGGAAAAACATATCAGAGCTATCACTTATAATTTTCATAAAATATGATTAGAAAAATCATTGACTATTCTATCAGTCATAAGCTGGTGGTATGCCTTCTCGTCATCGTCATTATCGTAGGTGGCGTTTGGGCAATGAAGACCATCAGCGTCGACTCAACCCCTGATATAACCAATAATCAGGTGCAGGTCATCACTGTAGCCCAGAACCTGTCAACGACAGACATCGAACAGTTCATTACCTATCCAGTAGAGATGGCCATGTCGAATCTCCCAGGTGTGGAAGACGTGCGCAGCGTCTCTCGCTTTGGTCTCTCTTTAGTGACCGTCATCTTCAAGGACAATATGGGGACCTATCTTCCCAGGCAACTGGTGCAGGAGAAGTTAAGTGCGGTTCGTGAGGAAATCCCCGAAGGGATGGGAAGTCCGGAGATGGGACCGATCACCACGGGATTGGGAGAGATCTATTTATACAGCCTTGAGGCAGATACCGCCCTCTATACTCCCCAGGAATTGCGCACGCTTCAGGATTGGACGGTACGCCGCCAGTTGTCCATGATCCCGGGTGTGGTGGAGGTAAACTCCATGGGTGGCAGCATCAAGCAATATGAGATTGCTTTCTCTCCCGACCGGCTCAATGCCGCAGGGGTGAGTATCTCCCAGCTCTTTGATGCGCTGAGAAGGAATAATGTCAACACTGGTGGTGCTTATATCGAGAAAGACCATCAGAGTCATTTCATTCGTGGGGAAGGTGTGGTAAAGAGCGTTGACGACATCAGAAAGATTGTTGTCAAGCACTCACCTGGAGGCATGCCGGTGACGGTAGGCGATGTTGCGGATGATGTAAAATACGGTCAGCAGGTGCGTTATGGTGCTTTCACGCAAAATGGACATGAGGCTGTGGGTGGTGCCATCATGATGCTCAAAGGCTCGAATAGCGACAAGGTCATCAATGATGTGAAAAAGCGCGTGGCTGAAGTGCAACGCTCTCTGCCGCCGGGCGTGAGGATACAACCCTTCCTCGACCGGTCTGAGCTCATCCAGCGCACCACATCTACCATCGCGCGCAATTTGATAGAAGGAGCCTTGATCGTGGTTTTCGTACTCGTGTTGCTTTTAGGGAGTATCCGAGGCGGCATCATCACGGCTTCCCTCATCCCCTTGTCGCTGCTCTTCGCCTTCATCTTAATGAGGATTACTGGGGTGTGGGCAAACCTGATGAGCCTTGGAGCCATCGATTTCGGTATCATTGTCGATGGGGCGGTGATCATCGTAGAAGGAACCGTGCACGAATTGGAGCGTTATCTCCGTACGGCAGGAAGTGGGAAGAAGACCATCTCCCAGGTTACCGTCAACCGTCTGACCGGCAAGGCGGCAGGCAGCATGATGCACTCTGCCTTCTTCGGGCAGGTTATCATCCTCTTGGTTTTTACCCCTATCCTTTTCCTGTCCGGTGTCAGTGGCAAGATGTTCCAGCCCATGGCGTACACCTTTGCCTATGCCTTGGCGGGTGCCATCTTGCTTTGCCTGACTTATGTCCCGATGATGACGGCCGTCCTCAATGGTCCTACGGTAAGTGGCTGGAAGTGGTTGCAGGGAGCGGAGAAGTTGACGGTGACCGTGAGTCGTTGGATCATGGAGATCATCTACGTACTGTACCGTCCTGCCTTGCGCTTGTCGCTGAAGCATAAGGCGTCTGTCATCATCATGACGATGGGTGTCTTTGCCGGCACGCTGGTGCTTTTCAGTCGGATGGGTGCAGAGTTCATTCCCAGTCTTGATGAGGGAGACATTGCTTTTCAGCTGTTCTTGCGCCCTGGTAGCTCGCTTTCCGAGACGATCAAGCGGGAGACAGAGGTCGAGCGCGTCTTGCTCAAGGAGTTTCCTGAGGTGAAGACAGTGTGTGGGAGGATTGGAGTATCCGCAGTGCCCAATGATCCTATGGGGATGGATTTCACAGACAGCTTCATCATCCTTGAGAAGGACAAGAGCAAATGGAAAAACGCGAAGGACAAAAAGGAGCTCTTGGCAAAGATTGAGGAGCGCCTGTCTCGGATCCCAGGGATCACCTGCGCGTTCAGCCAGCCTGTGGAATTGCGCACCAATGAGCTTATGACGGGTATCCGTGAGGATGTGGCTGTGAAGGTATATGGCGAGAGCCTCGATTCTCTGAATGCCATTGGGCATCGTTTGGAACATATCATTGCAGAGATACACGGCGCAAAGGATGTAGCGATGGAGCGCACTTCCGGCCTGCCTCAGATCACGGTGAACTATGACCGCGACCAATTAGCTCAGTATGGACTTGATGTCGAGAAGCTCAACCAATACATCAGCACGGCTTTTGCAGGCGGCTATGCCGGTGATGTCTTCGAGGGAGAGAAGCGATTCTCCTTGGTCTTGCGCCTCGATGACCAGAGCAGGCGGAGTATCAACGATATCCGCGAGCTGCTTGTCGACTTGCCCAATGGCAACCAAATACCTATGAGGGAGCTTGCTTCTATCAGCTATCAGCCTGGTCCGATGCAGATCTCACGAGACGGGGCTTCGCGCCGTATCTATGTTGGGCTCAATGCCCGAGGGCGTGACGTCGCCTCGGTCGTGGCAGACATAGACAGAGCCATCCAGGAAAAGTTACAGTTGCCCTCTGGATACCGTATCACCTACGATGGTTCGTTCAAGAACCTGCAGGAGGCAACCTCGCGTATGGCAGTCGTAGTGCCGGTGGCATTGCTCATCATCTTCTTATTGCTCTACTTCGCCCTAAAGTCATTGGTCGAGGCCTTGATGATCTACGTGGCAGTTCCACTCGCCACATTAGGCGGTGTCATCGCCCTGGCCTTAAGAGATATGCCGTTTAGCATCTCGGCAGGAGTGGGCTTTATTGTGCTGAGTGGGGTGGCAGTATTGAATGGACTGGTCCTTATCAATCGGTTCAACTCCCTTCAGGAGGAGGGCGTGGAGAATGTAGCACGCCGCATCTATCGAGGAACCCGTGAGCGTCTACGCCCGATCATGCTCACCGCTGCGGCAGCTATGTTAGGCTTCCTTCCTATGGCTGTGAGCGGATCGGCAGGAGCAGAAGTACAACGCCCTCTCGCCACTGTCGTTATCGGTGGTCTTTTCACCTCCACCATGCTCACGCTTGTCCTTCTCCCCGTGCTCTATGCCTTGTTGAAAAGGAAGAAGAGTGGCACGGCATGAAAAAACAATCATCAACGTGCATGACCGCTGACCGCGTGCATGCGTAAGCAATATAAACAAGAACCAAATGAAAAAGATATTTTTAGTCATTTTATGGATGGTAGCCAACGTATCTGTCTGGGCTCAGCAGCGTATCACACTCGACGCGGCAATAGCCAAGGCGATGAGCGACTATCCTTCAATCAGGGCAAGTCGGCTGAATGCCCGCAGCGCAGATGCCTTAAGAAAGTCGGCCAGCATCTTAGGTAACATGGAACTCAGTGGCGGGGGTGAAGAGATAGGGCATGGCAACGATGCTGTCTATACGTTGGCACGCCTTCGCCAGGATATAGATCCCTTTGGCGCTCATGGCATGCGCCGTAGGCTACAGGCACAGGCGGGGGTAGCCCAGGCTGAGACTGGCGTGATTGAGAGAGAACTGATACGGCAGGTATGTGCCGACTATATCAATGACCATGCCGCCCTTCTGCGCTATGAGAACATGTCCAGGATGGATTCCCTTTATGCTGATTTCTCCCGAGTTGCCCGTTTGCGCTATGAGGCCAAAGCGATCTCTCTCCTTGAATATCAAACAGCCCTTCACCGTAGCCAACAGGTCAAGCTTTCCTTGCAAGAGGCAAAGAAGGACCTACAGATGGCCCATCTCAACCTCAGCCGGTGGCTGTCGACTGACACGATCTATCAGGCGGCAGGTGTAGATGATACGTTGGACGTGTCAGCCATTCTCTCGCAAGAACTGCATCCTAAGGCACTGTTAGGCCGTCAGTTGGTAAACCTGTCCCAGGCTGTTGCCAAAGAGGCGAGTGCGCAGCGTCTGCCCAAATTCTTCTTAGAGGCAGGCGTGCAGAAATTGGGCTCTCAAAATGGCTATTACGCATGGCAAGTGGGTGTCAGCATCCCCATCGCCTTCGGTGCCACAAAGGCGACTGTAAAGTCGGCGAGGCTCTCTTCACAGCGTGCCCGCGCTGATGCGGAGGAAGTGAGCCGACAACTTGTAAGCAAGAGAAACTCCTTGAGAATGGAATACGACAAATATTTACAGAGCGTTGACTATTACCGTCGTGATGCCTTGCCCTTAGCCAAGGAGCAAAAGCGTATCGCCTTACTTTCCTATCAGGCGGGCAGTATCGGTTACCTTGACTTCATCCAGGCTGTGAATGGTGCATTGACAACGGAGATGAACTACGTTGAGGCTTACACAAAGCTATTAGAGGCAAAGTATAACTTAATTTATTATTAATTATCAACAACGAAACGAACATGAAACAGTATATTTTTCCCTTGTTCATGATGTTAGCTCTCCTGGCATCATGCGTCAACAAAAGCAATCAGAGTCCTACGGACCAGTCCCAGGATCCGTCATCCACCAGTTTTTCCATCGACCGAGATATCGCTTCCGACGAGGGTATTCACTGGGGGAAAGCTTCCCAGCAATTGTTTTCATCTATCGTCAAGGCAAACGGTATCTTGAAGGTATCCCCAGAGAGTGAGGCAAGCGTAGCATCCCCCATCGGTGCCAATATCAAGCGGATCCTCGTCGTTGAAGGGCAGAGGGTGAGCAAGGGTCAGCCTTTGGCTCTCATGAGTCATCCCGATCTGCTCGACTTACAAGGGCGTTATCTTTCGGCAAGCAGCAAGATGTCTTATGTCCTGCAGGAATACCAACGGCAGAAAAAGCTTTATGCCTCGAAGGTCGGGTCGGGAAAGGACTTCCAGCAGATCTCCTCTGAATATCGCCAATTAGAAGGCGAACTTCGTGTGACGGGGCATCAACTGTCTCTGTTGGGGATCAGTCTGAAAGCTGTTAAGGCTGGGCATACCGTCAGTGTCATCACCATCAAGAGTCCGATAGCGGGGACTGTTGAGACCATCCAAGCCCTTGTAGGGCAATATGCCGATCCACAGTCATCACTTTTTACGATTGTCAACTCCGATCACGTCTATGCTGATGTCATGGTCTATGAAAATGATTTTTCAAAAGTCAAGGAAGGTTGCGTGGCTCAGTTGACGTCTAAGTCGTGGCCGGGCAAGTATGACGGGAAGATAACATCAGTGGGAAACCTGTTTGATGATAGTAACAGAGCAGTGCATACGCGCATTGCCATCAACCCTGGCAGGGGAAGGCTCGTCCCTGGGTCCTATGTCACGGCCCTCATCCATTCTGGCAGTGTCCGTCGATGGGCAGTCCCAGACGATGCCCTCGCTTCAGACGCAGACCGCTACTATGTCTTTGTCGTAAAAGAAAAGGGGAGTCGGCTTACATTCATTCCACGGGAAGTACATATTGGGCAACGCGCTAACGGGTTCAACGAGATCCGCTCAGGGGTCTCTTCCTCAGAAACCATTGCCCTGACAGGTGCCTACACGCTCATGTCAGAATGGAAGAAAGCAGATGCCGAGCAATGAGTCCTATCACGGTGATCCTGCCGATGATGAAAATAAAGGCCGAATGCAATAAAAGAGGTGGTGACTTCGTTTTTCTATTGTATTCATACAAATAAAGAAGCTATGATAGAATATATCAGGGGTGAACTGACAGATCTCACTCCGGCATTAGCGGTCGTAGAGACGGCGGGGGTGGGGTATGCCCTCAATATTTCCTTGAACACTTATAGTGCCATACAAGGCAAGAAGGAGGTGAAATTATTCGTCCATGAGGCGTTGGTAACAGGGGGAAGGGATGATTCCTTCTCCCTATATGGTTTTTCTTCCAAGAAAGAAAGGGAACTATATAGGTTGCTCATTACTGTCTCCGGTGTCGGAGCCAACACAGCCCGTATGATCCTCTCTTCAGTTTCACCGGGTGAACTGTGCAATATCATATCGACAGGTAACGAAAGAATGCTGAAGAGTGTAAAGGGGATAGGATTGAAAACTGCCCAAAGGATCATTGTTGACCTGCGAGACAAGATCGTATCCTTAGGTATTGCCGATGAGATTCCTGCCAGTGGCGGTCAGGTACCTGTCGCTAACAATGAGGTGAAGGATGAGGCTGTAAGTGCTCTCGCCATGTTAGGCTTCTCTCCAGCGCCATCAGCCAAGGTAGTCATGTCTATCTTGCAGAAAGATCCCACACTGCCTGTCGAGCAAGTCGTGAAGCTCGCCCTGAAGCAGATCAAATAAGAGGCTGACAGATAAAGTCGTCTTGGAATTATTAAGTCGTTTATGAGGAAGCAGGTTATTTCCATGTTGATGCTATTTCTTGCCGTGTTTGTCATAGCAGGCTATGCCATCTCTGTACCTACTCCTCAGGACGACCATCGAAGGCAAAGTCAGGCTGCTTCACCCAAGCAGCAAAAGGATAACACCCAAAAGCAGCAGCAAAAGACAGGAGCCCAGCTGCCTTTGGGGGTAGCCCCAGTCGTTGAAGAAGATACCATCCCCGATTCCTTGCTTCATACCCGATGGAAAATACAGCGTACGATGCCTGTTACCTTGGACGACCTGAAGCAAAACGGCATGGACTTGAAGCGTCCCGACAACCTGAAGCAAGATGTTGTCTATAATGACACGCTAGACAGATATGTCATTGGAACCAAGATGGGGGGAAGTTATCTGTTCGCCCCTATCATGATGACGGCAGAGGAGTATCGCTCCTGGACAGAGAGGCAGATGATGAGGGACTATTTCCGGTCAAAGAATGAGGAGACAGTGAAAACGAAAGGTAAAGAGAAGTTCGATTTCTCAGACATGCACTTTGACTTGGGACCGGCAGAGAAAATCTTTGGCCCTGGAGGTGTGCGGATCAGGACTCAGGGTACGGCGGAATTGAAGTTCGGCGCAACGATGAAGAACATTGACAACCCATCCCTTCCTATCAGTCACAGGAAGACCACTACCATGGACTTTGATGAAAAGATCAACTTGAGCGTCAACGGAAAGGTGGGGGATAAGGTCAACATGAACTTAAACTATAACACGGACGCAACCTTTGACTATGATGCGCAGGACTTGAAACTGAAGTATGATGGCAAGGAAGATGAGATCGTCAAGTTAGTGGAAGGTGGCAATATCTCTTTTCCATCCAACTCTTCCTTGGTCAACGGGGCAAGCTCCTTGTTCGGCATCCGCACCGACCTGCAGTTTGGAAAGCTGAAACTGCAGTTGGTGGCATCACAGAAGAAAAGCGCGTCGAAGAGTGTTACTGCATCCGGGGGAGCCCAGACCACTCCTTTTGAGATCGACGTAGCTAACTATGAAGAGAACAAGCACTTCTTCCTGTCTCAATTCTTCCGCGATAAGTATGATGATGGAATGGCAAGGTTGCCCAACCTCACCACAGGCGTTGTGGTCAACCGGGTAGAAATCTGGGTGACTAATAAGACGGGGACGACTTCCAACACACGTGATATCGTGGCATTAACCGACTTAGGTGAGTGCTCCCATATCTCCAACAAGCGATGGGCGTCCTCTGGTGTGGTGGCTGCCAACACATCGAACACGGAGTATTCGACAATAGTCAATAACTATGCCGATGCCCGGAATATAGATCAGACGACAACGGTCTTGGACGGTGCCGGCCTTAATGGGGGGACTGACTACGAGAAAATGGAGAGTGCGCGCTTGTTGTCATCTTCTGAGTATACCCTGAACTCCTCCTTTGGGTATGTCTCTCTCAACTCCACGCTGCAGACGGACCAGGTGTTAGCTGTGGCTTTTGAGTATACGTATGGTGGTCAGACCTATCAGGTAGGAGAGTTCGCGTCGGATATTACGGACACAGGCAAAGCCCTTTTCGTGAAGTCCCTGAAGAACACGAACAATAGTCCTATCCAAGGCAACTGGGACCTGATGATGAAGAATGTCTATTCCTTAGGTGCATCTACCATTGAAAAGGAAAAGTTTCGCTTAGACGTCAAATACAAGAGCGACACAACAGGAGTCTATCTTACTTATATCCCAGAGACGCAGGTTAAGAATACTACCTTGCTGAAGGTGATCGGCGCTGACCGCCTTGACAATAACAACAAGGCCCATTCCAATGGATATTATGATTATGTGGAAGGCTATACTATCAGCAATGGCAGGGTCTTCCTACCCAAGGTAGAACCTTTCGGAAGCTATCTCTACGGCTATCTGGTAAGCAAGGGCGTCCCGGCATCAGTTGCTTCCTCCTATGCTTTTACAGAATTGTATGATACGACAAAGACAGTAGCCAAGCAGAAGGCGGAAAAGGATAAGTTCTTGCTGGTCGGGCAATATCGAGGCACGTCTGCTAATGTCATCTCTTTAGGAGCCTATAATGTGCCACAGGGTTCAGTAGTCGTCACGGCAGGAGGGGTGACCTTGACGGAGGGCACAGACTATAGTGTCAACTACTCGGCGGGCGAGGTCACGATCTTAAACCAAAGCATACTGGATGCAGGGACCGCAGTCAATGTCTCCCTCGAAAGTAATACCGACTACAGTCAGATGAGGAAGACCATGTTTGGGATGAACTGGGAGTATGACTTCTCGAAGAATTTCCAGATGAGTGGTACTTTGCAGCATCTTTCAGAACAGGCGTTGACGACGAAGGTCAGTATGGGGGAAGAACCTCTGAATAATACGATATGGGGACTGAATCTTAACTGGAAGACAGAAAGTCAATGGTTGACGAATGCCTTGGACAAGATACCCTTCCTCCATGTCACCCAGCCTTCCAACATTTCTTTCACAGGTGAGTTCGCCCAGTTGATTGCCGGACAAAATCATGGCACGCAGGACAATGCTTCCTATTTGGATGACTTCGAGGATACCAAAAATGAGATCGATGTCAGCACCCCTACCTCATGGAGCCTGTCCAGTGTCCCTTCTTTCTTTGCAGAGTCCAGTGATAAGACAACGCTTGCCAGCGGCTATAACAGAAGCCAGATGGCATGGTACACCATTGACCCACTATTCACCCGCCGCAACAGCAGCCTGACTCCTTCGCACATCAAGAGCGATCTGGACCAATTGTCCAACTTCTTTGTACGACAGGTCTATGTCAACGAACTTTTCCCAAAACGTCAACAGAGCAGTTATAATGGGGTTACCTCTACCTTGTCTGTGCTGAACGTAGCTTATTATCCTAACGAGCGTGGTCCCTATAATTTCAGCACGGACTTGGATGCTAACGGACACCTGAACAATCCGCAAAACCATTGGGGTGGAATGATGCGGAAACTCGACCAGAGTGATTTCGAGACTTCGAATGTGGAGTATATCGAGTTTTGGTTGATGGATCCTTTTGTCTATTCCAATGAGCAGCCTGATGCCGCTGACTATGGTGGAGATCTGTATTTCAACCTCGGAGAGGTGAGCGAGGATGTCCTTCATGACGGTAAGAAATTCTATGAAAGTGGCATGCCGGTGGATGGCTCTGCTTCCTATACCACTACTCAATGGGGAAAGATCCCTTCCCAGGCAACAACCACCTATTCTTTTTCTACAGCCGCAGGCACTCGCCAGTTGCAGGATGTGGGATTTAATGGGCTTACGGATGCGGAGGAGCAGTCTTGGGATTCATACAAGAATTTCCTGGATTATGTGTCAGCACATGTAACGAATGCGGCGGCGCGAGATTCCATGCTCAATGACCCCGCAGGCGATGACTACCATTATTTCCGTGGGTCGGACTATGACAATATGCAGGCTTCTATCCTTAGAAGATACAAGTATATTAACAATCCGCAGGGCAACTCACCGGACTCAGAAAACAGGACGGAGAGTTATGACACCTCCTATAAGACCACGCCTGACGTTGAAGATATCAATCAGGATTATACCCTGAACGAATATGAGAAATATTACCAGTACCATGTCTCCCTACGGCCAGAAGACATGGTCGTGGGCAGGAACTTTATCGTGGACAAACGTGTGACCAAACCTACGTTGAGGAATGGGGAGAAGGACAAATCGGTTACCTGGTATCAGTTCCGGATCCCGGTGGATGAGTATGAGAAGAATGTGGGGAATCTGAGCGACTTTACATCCATCCGCTTTATGCGTATGTTCCTGACCCATTTCAAGAAGCCAGTTATTCTTCGCTTTGGCACGTTGAACCTTGTCCGTGGAGTATGGAGAGTTTATGAACAGTCGCTTGACCATTCAGCCCAAACAGGGACTATGGTAGCAAGTGCGGTGAATATTGAGGAAAATGGCGATAAGACTCCGGTCAACTATGTCTTGCCACCTGGGATTAGCCGTGAGACCGATCCTACCCAGCCTCAGTTGGTGGAGGCTAACGAGCAAGCACTTTCGATGAACGTCACGAACCTGAGCCACCAGGAAAGCAAGGCTGTCTATAAGGGAACAAACGTCGACTTGCGCAACTATAAGAATATCCAACTATTTGTCCACGCCAATGCCTTGGAGGAGAATACGACCAATTTGACCGATGGGCAATTAGCTGCCTTTGTCCGTTTAGGGAGCGATTACAAGAACAACTATTATGAATATGAGATTCCCTTGAAGCTGACACCTGCTGGGGTGTATAGCTCTGGCAGCAGGGACGAGGTGTGGCCAGAAGAAAACATGATGAATATAGCCCTGAGTCTTTTCACAAAATTGAAGAAAGAACGCAATAAGGCAATAGCCACAGGAGGAGCCTCTTATTCCAGGGAGTATTCAGCATACGACCAGGACCATCCCGAGAACAGGGTGAGCGTAATGGGTAATCCTTCCTTGGGTGAAGTCTCAACGATGATGTTGGGCGTAAGAAACCTCTCCAATACGCAGAAATCGGGCGAGGTATGGTTCAATGAATTACGCGTCAAGGACTATAACAACAGCGGAGGATGGGCAGCACAGGGCAATCTCAATGTGCAATTGTCTGACTTAGGGACAGTCAATGCGCAAGGGAGATATATTTCCGAAGGCTTTGGTGGATTGGAAGACGGCATCAATACTCGATCAGACAGCAACGACAAGACTGTGAGTGTCACTACAAGCCTCGAGTTAGGTAAGTTCTTTCCTGATAAGGCAAAGGTGTCCATCCCCCTTTATTATTCCTATACGAAGACTACCTCCTCTCCCAAATACAATCCCTTAGATACAGATGAACTGTTGGAGGATGCTCTCGATGCTTGTGCCAATAAGACAGAGCGGGATTCCTTGAAGTCAATAGCCGTTACCAAAAAGGTGAATAGTAACTTCTCTTTGTCGAATGTGCGCTTCGGCATCCAGACCAAGCGGCATCCCATGCCGTATGATCCTGCTAACTTCACATTCTCTTATAGCCATTCACATCAATTTGAGAGTGGGGAGACGACTGTTTATGAAAAGGAGGACTCATGGAGAGGGGCGGTCAACTACAACTGGTCGCCGGTGTACAAGACTTTCGAGCCTTTCCGAACGATTAAGAATAAGAGTAAATGGCTGGATATCTTGAAAAAATTCGGATTGAACTATTTACCGCAGAATGTGGCTTTTAATAGTGAATTGTATCGCACCTACTATGAACTGCAGGAGAGGGATCTGGAAAGTACGGAGAACAGTCAGTTGCCACTGACCTTCAGCGAGCAATTCCTCTGGAACCGTGACTTTACCCTCCGATGGGATTTTACCAAGAATATCCACATGAATTTCCAAAGCGCTACCCATGCTGAGATCGAGGAGCCTTATACTCCCGTCAATAAGGACCTATACCCCGATCGCTATTCTGCATGGAAAGATTCCGTATGGACGAGCATTAAGCATTTAGGGACACCGCTTGACTATAATCAAAACTTCCAGCTCTCCTATCAATTGCCACTCAACATGATCCCAATCTTTGACTGGATTACTTCAGATGCAAGCTATAACGCCACTTACAGTTGGGTGAGAGGCACAGAATTGGATGATGGCACTTCCTTGGGGAATACGATTACGAGTAATCGTATCCTGAACATGAACGGTACTTTCAACTTAGAGAAATTGTACAACCATATTCCTTTCCTGAAAAAGACGAACGAGCGGTTCAATCGCTCAAGGACGGTAACGAATAGGAGAGCCTCCTCGACGAGAGCAACCTCCCAACTGCAAAACGACAGGGGAAAGAATACGAAGGGGCAAAAGAGAGATGCCCAGGCAGAGCAGCAGAAAAAGGCTTTGCCCAAGAATCAGCGCAGTTATGAAAAGGAGATCACACTGCTGCCTGATACGACTCTTGTCATCAACCATGGTAAAAAGACAAAACGCTTCATCGTCTCAGCTAAGACAAAGGATGGAAAGACTTTTGCCTTGAAATATAGGAAGGTGAATGAAAATGCCATCCGGATTACCAATCATGTGGATTCAGCCTTGAAATTGAAAATTACGGTTACCCCTAAGGAGCCATTGGAAAATAAAGGATGGTATAAGACAGCCCAAAGCATTGCCAGGGTCATGATGATGGTGAGAAATATTAGCGTCTCTTACCGCAATCAATATGCGATGTCGCTGCCAGGTTTTATGCCCACCATTGGGGATGCCTTCGGGCAGAGTCGAGGGACTGGAGCCTTGTCCCCGGGATTGGATTTCGCTTTTGGGGCCATAGGCGATTCTTACATTGACAAGAGCAAGGAGAAAGGATGGCTTTTGCTCAGCGATACGATTTCTACTCCTGCGACAACAAATAAGACAGAGGACTTCCAGCTACGCATGACACTGGAGCCTGTGAAGAATTTGAAGATCGACTTGACCGCAACCCGCTCTGAGATAACGGCGAAGAGTATTGAGTATATGTATGAAGGTCATCCAACGACTCAGACTGGAAGCTTGACGATGACTACCATTTCGTTGCGGAGCGCATTCGAAGGGATCGGAAATGCAAGCAATGGCTTCAAAAGTGCCTCTTTCTCGAAATTCTGTCGCTCATTGGAAAGCTTCAGACAGCGTGTTGAGGCACAGTATGTTGGTGCTACATACCCTGCAGGGACGGCATTGGCCGGTCAGGCTTTTGATGCTGTCAATGGCGGAGTAGACCCATACAGTGCCGATGTCATGGTACCAGCCTTCCTTGCCACCTATACAAGTATGGGAGGGCATTCCCTGAGTTTATTCCCGTCATTGGCAAAGTTATTGCCCAATTGGTCGCTACGGTATAGTGGCTTAGGCAAGTTGCCTTGGTTCAGGGATGTTTTCAAGAGTGTAAATATCAACCATGCTTACCGAAGCCTCTATGCCGTAGGTGCCTATAGCAGTTATAGTACCTTCCAGGAATACATGAATGGTTGGGGTTTTATCACGAATGCCACGACGGGCAACCCCATCCCAAGCAGCATGTATAATATCTCAACGGTTAGCATCAATGAGGCATTCTCACCCTTGTTAGGCGTAGACATGACCTTCCAGAGCAACTTAACGGCAAAGCTGGAATATCGAACCACGCGTGTACTCAGCTTAAGCATGACCAGTGTGCAGATCAATGAGGCAATCAGTCATGATTGGGTGTTAGGAGTGGGATATAAGTTGAATAATTTTAATCCGTTCAATCGGAATAAACGTCTTGTGAAGACTACGCAGAAGGGGAACACGACTACTCGGCAAAGTCAGGGACAACCTACGGCAAAGGCTCAGGCAAACCACGACCTGAACCTACGTTTGGACTTGAGCTACCGTAAGCAAGCAAGTATCTGTAGGGACATCGCCACGGTGAGCAGCACCGCAAGCAGTGGGAACACAGCCTTGAAATTGTCGTTCGTTGCCGACTACACGCTTTCCAGAATCCTAACGATGAGCTTTTATTATGACAGGCAAACAAACACGCCGCTGTTGAGCAGCAGTAGCTATCCAACAACGACGCGTGATTTCGGACTGAGCATCAAGTTCTCGCTGACGCGCTAACCTGCTTCTCAGATAGAGTCGTAAGCATGGACAGGATAGTCGGTCGTGTAATGTAGTCCACGGCATTCCTTCCTCTCAATGGCCATCCTTGTAATGAGATACCCCACGTTGATCATATTGCGGAGCTCACAGATATCTCGGCTTGCCTTGACCTGCTTGAACAGGCTCTCAGTCTCCTCGTAAAGCAAGTCGAGGCGATCCCACGCACGTTTCAGGCGGAGATTGCTGCGCACGATCCCCACATAATTGCTCATGATCTCACCTACTTCCTTGACGCTCTGCGTAATGAGAACGCGTTCCTCATTCGTCATGGTCCCCTCATCATTCCATTCTGGCACTTGTTCGTTGAACGAATAATCTTCTACATGGGCGATGCTATGCTTGGCTGCAGCGTCGGCGTAGACGACAGCTTCGATGAGGGAATTGCTTGCCAGGCGGTTTCCTCCGTGCAATCCCGTGCATGAACACTCCCCGATGGCGTACAAGCGCTTGATGCTGGAACAACCATTTAAATCGACTTTGATGCCACCGCACATGTAATGGGCGGCTGGGCGTACAGGTATGAAGTCCTTGGTGATGTCAATGCCTATCGTCTTGCATTTCAGATAAATGTTGGGGAAGTGGCGCTTTGTCTCCTCTGGGTTTTTATGCGTGACATCCAGGCATACATGGTCCAGTCCATGGATTTTCATCTCCTTGTCAATGGCGCGAGCTACGATATCTCGCGGGGCGAGCGATAGTCTTTTGTCGTATTTCTCCATGAAGGACTCACCGGTGGGCAAGCGGAGAATGCCTCCATATCCACGCATCGCCTCTGTGATCAGAAAGGCAGGATGCGTTTCACCCGGATGGTAAAGGGCTGTGGGGTGGAACTGCACAAACTCCATGTCAGCTACCGTGCCCTTTGCACGATAGGCCATTGCCTCGCCGTCTCCGGTGGCGATGATAGGATTTGTCGTCGTCTGATAGACAGCGCCGCATCCACCTGTGCACATGAGGGTTACTTTACTAAGATAAGTGTCTACCTTCTGCGTGTCAGGGTTCAGCACATAAGCACCATAGCACTCTATGTTTGGCGTACGCCTCGTTACCTCCACCCCTAAATGGTGCTGTGTAATGATTTCCACTGCGAAATGGTTCTCCTTCACCTCAATGTCGGGGTTGGCACGTACAGCAGCCATCAACCCGCGTTGGATTTCCGCGCCCGTGTCATCTGCATGGTGGAGGATCCTGAATTCAGAATGCCCACCTTCGCGATGAAGGTCGAATTGACCATCTTGCTGCTTGTCAAAGTTCACGCCCCAGTTGACTAACTCCTTAATCTGTGCAGGCGCATTCTTGACGACCTGCTCCACAGCCTTTGGGTCGCTGATATAATCACCGGCGATGATCGTGTCTTGGATGTGCTTATCAAAATTATCCACCTCCAAGTTGGTTACTGATGCTACGCCCCCTTGGGCAAATGATGTATTGGCTTCATCCAATGAAGTCTTGCATATCATGCAGATCTTACCTTTGTGGGCTCTTGCAATCTTGAGCGCATAGCTCATACCGGCCACGCCTGCACCAATTATCAGGAAATCGTATTTAAATACCATGTTATTTTGCAATTACGATGGCAAAGTTACATAATTTTTGTAACTTTGCATCCGATATGGATAGAATTTTTCATCAACGGTTTACATTGGCAGCCAAATGTGGCATCACCATCTTTACATTATTGCTATTTTACCTGTTTTGGGTCAAATTAGCAATCATTGGGATCTTTGTGCTGATCATCGTGGTGGGGTTGATTGAAAGAGTTGTCCATACGACCTATACCTTCACGACGAGAGAAGAAGGGAGCTTCCTTGTCATTGACCACGGCAGGTTCTCTTCCAAGACTATCGTGAATGTCAAGGATATCGTAAAGTGTGTGCCGATGAAGACTAATTTCGGTACTTCCCATTACCTGATGGTGCAGCATGTGTCAGGAAAGATCCTGAGCGTTCAGCCAGAAGATGACGAGTCGTTCATGGAGGAATTAAAGAAGAGGCAAGGTTAGTGTTATGAAAAGATATTTGTGGATACTGCTCCTGATAATGGCTTTGCCCTTGCAGGCGCAGGTCAATGATGAAAATATTGAAGACAATGATGACGACAAAGGAGATTCTACTTTGGTCGACTCTGTCGTCGTTGACAGCGTATCTCGCCCTTGGCCGCAATCCGTACAGTATCGCCTTGACCAGCTCATGAAGAGCGATTTGCTCAAGACATCCCAGTTGGGGCTGATGGTGTATGACCTGGATGCAGACTCTGCCATCTACTGCTATCATGAGAAGCAGCTCATGAGACCGGCGTCGACGATGAAGTTGATCACCGCTATCACTGCCATCGATAAGTTGGGAGGGTCTTATCGATTCAAGACGGATCTCTGCTATACAGGAAAGATAGAGAATCATACCCTGACGGGGAATGTCTATTGCGTGGGGGGCTTTGACCCCCGATTTAATGCGGATGACATGAAAGCCTTTGTGGAAAGCCTTCATAAGATGGGCGTTGACACCATTCGGGGCAACCTGATGGCTGACAAGACCATGAAGGATTCTGCTACCTTAGGCGAAGGTTGGTGCTGGGATGATGACAATCCTGTCCTTTCTCCTTTGGTGTTCAGTCGTAAGGACGTTTTCATGGAGCGGTTCAAGAAGGAACTGGAATCTGCGGGGATCGTACTGGATGTAGGAATGGGAGAAATGAGAAAGCCTGAGGATGCGTATTGTATCGTGTCCAGGTTCCATACGATTGACCAAGTGCTGATGAAGATGCTGAAGGAGAGTGATAACCTATATGCCGAGGCGATGTTTTATCAGATTGCTGCATCCACGGGGAACCGTCCGGCAACCGCAAAGAGTGGTCGTGCCGTCATCAAGCGCTTGATCAGCAAGATCGGATTGGATCCTTCCCGCTATCGGATTGCGGATGGATCTGGGCTCTCCCTTTACAATTATGTCTCCCCGGAGTTGTTGGTTAGGATGCTGAGATATGCTTACCAGAACAACAATATCTACCTGCATTTGCGTCCATCTTTGCCCATAGCCGGCGTTGATGGTACCCTTCGTAGTAGGATGAAAGGCTCCTTCACCAAAGACAATGTCTTTGCCAAGACAGGGACAGTGACCGGAATCAGCAGTTTGGCAGGCTATTGCACGGCAGCTAATGGGCACCATCTCTGTTTTGCCATTATCAACCAAGGCGTCATGCATGGCAAGAACGGGCGCATTTTCCAGGATCGTGTTTGTACAACTTTGTGTAGCCCTCAATAAAGATGGAGAAGATTCGGTTATTTGTTGAGCATATCATTCAGCTATGCGGCATCAGTGGGCAGGCTGTGCCCATTGTCCGGCATGCGGCTTTGGCGTTGGTAGCCATTCTCTTGGCAGCCTTGAGCGGGTTGCTGTGCCGCCATATCTTGGTGCCTCTCGCCGCTAAGATCACAGGAAAGACAGAGGCGAAGTGGGATGATGTCATCTTCAATCATAAAGTCCTTATCTCCCTGAGCCGGATTATACCTGCGATCGTGATCTGGTGGTTGTTGCCCATGGTTTTCTACCAATACCCCACGGTGCGGGAGATCTTAGCCCGGATCACGGCTGTGTATATCACGGTCATGTCAATCAAGGCATCTATCGTCTTTTTGGATGGATTCAATGAGCTGGATAGCAAGCATCGCTCAGCCACCCAGCAGTATTTCCATTCATTCCGTGGCGTGCTCCGCATTATCATTATCTTCGTAGGCGTCATCATCACGGTGGCATTGATCATAGGGAAGAGTCCCATGACCTTATTCGCAGGCTTAGGTGCTACCTCTGCCATCCTGATGCTTGTCTTCAAGGATACCATCTCAGGGTTAGTGGCAGGTATCAGGCTGACCAGCAATGACATGGTCCATAAAGGCGACTGGATTACGGTTCCGAAAGCGAACGCCAACGGATATGTCGAGGATATCTCCCTGACCACGGTAAAGGTCAGGAATTTTGACAATACCATTATTACGGTCACTCCCCAGACATTGGTGGAAGACTCTTTTCAAAATTGGATTGGCATGCAGGAGAGTGACGGAAGGCGGGTCAAGAGAATTGTCTATTTCGATTTCCGGAGCGTTAAGGTGGCCGACCCGACGTTGAAAAAGCATCTGGTGGATCACAAGTATTTCCAAGAGAAAGACTTGGAGGGGGAGCTTATTAACATGTCGCTTTTCCGTACTTACGTTGAGCAATACTTAACCAGGCGCGATGATGTCAACCAACAGATGACCTTGATGGTGCGGCAGTTGGAGGCAACGACCACTGGTCTTCCCCTCGAATTCTATTTCTTCCTGAAAGACAAGGCGTGGGTAGAATATGAGCACCATTTGGCAGACATCATGGAGCGGATCTACGCGATTGCCCCTGAATTCGGGTTGACCATTTACCAACAATATCCCGAACAGTGACGCAGCCCTTTTCCCATATTCTTTTAGCATGGTTTGCCGAGAATGGGAGAGAGCTCCCATGGCGGCAGACAAAGGATCCCTATGCGATATGGCTGAGTGAGGTGATCATGCAGCAGACCCGGATCGCACAGGGATGGGCATATTGGGAAAGGTTCATGCAGCATTTCCCCAAGGTCGGGGACTTGGCGGCAGCTACTGAGGACGAGGTGCTTAGGCTTTGGCAGGGCTTAGGCTATTACAGCCGTGCGAGGAACTTACATGCCGCAGCGAAGCAAATTGTCCAGCAGGGCTACTTCCCGAATACTTTGGAAGGCATCCGGCAGCTCAAGGGAGTGGGGGATTATACGGCTGCCGCAATCGCCTCCATCGCCTTTGACATTCCAGCTGCTGTCGTCGATGGGAATGTCTATCGTGTGTTAGGCAGGTATTTTGGGATCGATACCCCCATCAATTCCACGGAAGGCAAGAAGCAGTTCGCTGCCTTGGCCCAACGGCTTCTGCCAGAAAAAGAGGCATCGGCATACAACCAGGCGGTCATGGACTTTGGGGCTATCCAATGCACGCCCGTATCCCCCAAGTGCTTGGCTTGTCCTTTAAATGGAGGATGTGAGGCTCTCCGCCAGGGGAGGGTGGGATCGTTGCCTGTGAAAATCAAAAGCCTGAAGGTGAGGACCATTAACCTTTCTTACGTGTATATAAGATATCAGGAAAAGACTGCCATCCGGCGCCGACATGCAGGGGAGCTGTGGCAAGGGCTATGGGACCTTCCCCTGATGGAGGACGTGCCCGAGCAGGTCCGTGGAAAAGCGATATTATGGAGGAAGGGCATCAAGCATGTGCTCACCCACCGAATTGTCTTGGCAGACTTTTACTTGCTGCTCTCTGATAAACGCCCGTCCTTACCCGATGGATATATTTGGGTCAGGGAAGAGCAATTGGATGACTATGGGAAGTCGCGCCTTATCGAGCGCTTGCTTGATTCTTTGGATTGAATTGGGCAACCTTGCTTACAAGCGAGTCTCCTGAAGCCAAGACATAGAAGGTTATCTTGGCTATATTGCCAATCTCAGCACTTCCGGAGACTTTGACGTGCCTAGCCTTGTGGCATAAGAATGTATCCCGGCGAGATGGATAAGAAAGCAACTGAAGTCGGTCTGTTGTGGACCCTTCCCCAATCACGAAGATATCCGCGCTATCCTTGACAAGGGCAGCAGCCTTTGCCTTTTTCCTTGCGGCAAGGTGTGTGCTTGCGGTATCACTCCAGATGTCATACTCGCTTGCGGCAACGGTATCTCCCAACTCTTGTCGAGGAGCCATCCTGCAGGATGTGCTGATCCCCAGTGTGCCAATGACCATAATGACAAACAATAGTATCTTCTTCATCCCAAAAAGAAAAAGGCAGGGCACATCAGCTTAGCCGATGCGCCCTGTCTATTTGATATATTAATCTTCAGTAGAATCTTCTTCTTCCGTGGCGCGGAAAGCAGGCAGATCCTCGGCAATAAAGCCCTTGACATAAGCGCTCTTGCCATAGACCTCTTCCTCTGCATGGCGGACGTATACTTGTGCGCTCTTGGCGAATAGCTCAGGAGCATGAGTGGCATCATCAAGGATGAGAAGGCTCATGATGATGTCAGCCGTCATGTCGTAAAGGCGGCGAGCCAAGAAGTCGTGCATCTCCTGATTGTTAGCCTCCTTGACATATTCCACAGACTGCTCATAGAGCTTCGTCATTTCCTCTACGCGCACTTTCAATGGCTTTAGCTCATCTGCAACCTCCGCCTGGAGCATTTCTTTGATGATGCCAAGGTAAGTGCCGTTGGTGATGTATCTTACTGCTGCCACGACTTGCAACTGTGTGGTGCCCTCATAAATAGAGAAGATCCGGGCATCACGGTAGAGGCGTTGGCTCTTGTACTCCATGATGAAGCCAGAACCGCCATGGATGCTGATCGCATCGTAAGCGTTTTGGTTGGCATATTCCGAGTTCATGCCTTTGGCCAAGGGAGTGAAAGCATCTGCCAAGCGACTGTACTTCTTCATCTCCTGCCGCTCCTCGGCGGTGAGCTTCCTGTCGCGCTGGATATCTTCCAATGCCTTATAGATGTCAACATAGCGAGCCGTCTGATACAGCAAGGATCGCCCGGCATCCAACTTCGCCTTCATCCGGCTTAGCATGTCGTACACTGCGGGGAAGGTGATGATCTTCTTGCCAAACTGCTGGCGTTCTTTCGCATAGGCAAGCCCCTCGTTGTAGGCTTCCTGCTCTACGCCGACACTCTGTGCGGCAATCCCCAGGCGGGCACCATTCATCAATGCCATCACGTACTTGATCAGTCCGAGACGTTGGCTTCCGCAGAGCTCAGCCTTTGCATTCTTGAATACGAGCTCACAAGTGGGCGAGCCGTGGATGCCAAGCTTATTCTCAATATGGCGTACCGTAACCCCGCCATCCTGCTTGTCATAGATGAACATGGACAGTCCGCGCCCATCTCGAGTACCTTCTTCCGAGCGTGCCAAGACTAGGTGGATGTCAGAGTCGCCATTGGTGATGAAACGCTTGACCCCGTTCAGCCTCCAAGTGCCATCAGGATCTTGGGTTGCCTTCAGCATGACACGCTGCAGGTCAGAACCAGCATCCGGCTCGGTCAGGTCCATGGACATGGTCTCGCCCGCGCATACGCGAGGGATATATTTCGCACGCTGCTCTTCTGAGCCAAATTCATACAGTGTGTCAATACAACTCTGCAATGACCATACATTCTGGAAGCCTGCATCTGCCGCGGAGATGATCTCTGATGCCATAGAGAAGATAATGTTCGGTATGTTCAGTCCGCCATATTGGCGTGGCATGGAGATCCCATGGAGTCCCGCCTTGCGGGTAGCCTCCAGATTCTCGAAAGTCTTGCTGGCATAGATCATGCGGCCGTTTTCCAAATGTGGGCCCTCTAAGTCAACACTCTCGGAGTTAGGCTCAATGATGTTAGCTGCCACATCCCCAGTAATATCCAACAGGCGCTTGTAGTTCTCAATGGCATCCTCATAATCAACAGGAGCATCTGCAAACTTGTCCTTATCCGCATAGTCTTTCTCCTTCAAGTCCACGATCCTCTTCATCAGGGGATGGTTTAAGTGGAATGCAATCTCAGGGTGATCTGTATAATAATTTGCCATGATTTACTTCGAATTTTGTTTGTAATACTTAATAAGTTTCGGTACGACCTCCTCAACAGTACCAACGATCACATAGTCGGCGATCTTGTTGATAGGGGCATCGGGATCATTGTTGATGGATATGATGATTCCTGCGTCCTGCATGCCAGCGATGTGCTGGATCTGCCCGGAGATTCCACAGGCGATATAGACCTTAGGATGTACGGTTACGCCGGTCTGCCCAATCTGGCGATCGTGATCGACCCACCCCGCATCCACTGCGGCGCGGCTGGCTCCCACCTCTCCGTGCAGTTCCTTTGCCAACTGGAAAAGCATGTCAAAGCCTTCTTTGCTTCCCATACCATATCCGCCGGCTACGACAATGGCCGATCCTTTGAGGTTGTTCTTGGCGGCTTCAACATGACGGTCGATCACCTGGACGACATAGTCGGTGTCAGGGACATACTTTGCCACGTCAGGATAGACCACCTCGCCTTTAGCCTTCCCCTCATAGAGCGCTTTCTGCATAACACCACTGCGGACGGTTGCCATTTGGGGGCGGTGGTCAGGGTTGACGATGGTAGCTACGATATTTCCGCCGAAAGCCGGGCGGATCTGATAGAGCAGTTGGTCGTAATGCTTGCCCGTCTTTTTGTCGTCATAATCACCGATTTCCAACTGCGTACAGTCAGCAGTCAGGCCAGAGGTCAGCGAAGAGGATACGCGCGGGCCGAGGTCACGACCGATCACGGTGGCACCCATCAATGCGACCTGTGGTTTTTCTTCCTTGAAGAGATTTACCAAGATATCTGTGTGAGGTGCTGACGTATAGGGGAAGAGCCCCTTTGCGTCGAACACGAACAATTTATCCACACCATAAGGCAGGATCTGGTCTTCTACCTTGCCTTTGATGCCAGTGCCTGCCACGACAGCGTCTAACTCCACGCCCAGTTGATTGGCAAGCTTACGACCTTTTGTAAGCAACTCCTGAGACACTTCGGCAACCGTAGTGCCTTCAATCTCGCAATATACAAATACGTTATTCATGAAAACTTCATTTTATCGATTCCTTCTTCAGCCTGACTGGGCAGGGATGCCCCGTTCCCATGTCAGCTGCCTCATGAAATCAGTTGATAAGCTTAACCAATAATCTTTTCATCAATTAATTCCTTCACGAGTCCCTCAACGTCAGCATCGGAACTGGTAAGCGTCTTGTTTTCCTTTGCCTGGAAGACAATGTTCTGCACAGCTTTTACCTTGGTAGGTGACCCGATCAGTCCACATTGGCTGGCATCGCCGTCCACGTCAGCTACGCTCCACTGGTTCAAAGTCAGGT
>ULNB01012074.1_pt1 | contig 36395 bp, 24 predicted proteins | sample 1951811 | NCBI WGS metagenome assembly ULNB01 (sample SAMEA4835566, study PRJEB28245) | human gut metagenome | biome: gut microbiome; material: fecal sample | place: Denmark | collected 2008
TGCAAGATAAATGAAAAGATCAATTATTCCTTATGGGATTTTTGCACTGATGCTGTCCGGCACAGGGTTTATCCTGCCTGTCCATGCTTCTACAGTTGTACAAGAAGTGTTGCAAAGGAAGGGAACCATAGAGGTGCGCGGTACGGTAACCGGTAGCGATGGTCCCATCATTGGCGCGACTATCATGGTTCATGGCACGAAGACTGCCACAGTCACAGATGTGAACGGTCAGTTTACTATCCAGGTTCCGGTGGGTTCCCGGTTAGACATCACCTGCGTGGGATATATGCCCACCTCTGTGGTTTGCAAGTCATCGAAGCCTTTGCAAGTTGAAATGAAAGAAGACGCCACCACCTTACAAGGTGTCCAGGTGATCGCCTATGGTACGACAAAGAAGGTTACCGTCACCGGTGCAATCTCCTCGGTCAACCAGGAAGATCTGCTGAAGGCACCTGTAGCCAATATGGGTAATGCCCTCGCCGGTAAGGTGACGGGCTTGTCGAGTATCCAGATGAGCGGTGCGCCAGGTGCGGATAGTCCTACCTTATTTATTCGTGGTGTAGGCTCCCTGAGCACTGGGCTCTCCTCGCCGCTGATCTTAGTAGATGGGGTAGAGCGTTCCTTCTTCCAGTTAGACCCCAATGAAGTAGACAATATCACCGTCTTGAAGGATGCATCTGCCACTGCCGTGTTCGGCGTGCGTGGTGCCAATGGTGTCATCTTGGTTACTACCAAGCGTGGAAGCAAGGGGAAGGCAAAGATTTCTTTCTCTGCTACCACTGCGTTACAGTTCCCTACACGCTTGCCAGAGTACGAGGATAGCTATGGATGGGCGACGGCATACAACGGGGCACAGTTGCACGATGGCGTTTCCGAAGACCAGCTGATGTTCAACGAGGACGACCTCCAGAAGTACAAGGATGGTTCCTCCCCGCTCACACATCCCAGCACGGATTGGGTGGACATGCTGATTCGGAAGGCTTCCTTGCAGATGCAGTACAACTTCAATATATCTGGAGGATCCGACAGGGTGAAATACTTCGCTTCCATCGGGGCGTTTACTCAGGATGGATTCTTCAAGACCTTTCATAATGCCAACGACAAGGGCTTCCGATATAATCGTTACAACTATCGCCTGAACCTTGACCTTGGACTCACGAGCACGACTAACTTGAAGGTGAATGTAGGAGGATACCTGAACAATCGGCAACAGCCCAACTATAACAATGGAAGTACGTCAACGGTCTCCTATCTTTTTCGGGATATCTATACCGCCGCTCCTTTCAGCGGGGCAGGGATCGTCGATGGCAAGCGCATCCGCGTATACAACAGTAAGTTCACGGATGTGCAAGATGCCCTGAACGTCTATTATGGCAAGGGATACAACACCTATGCGAACAATGTGCTGAACTTCGACATGCAGCTCACCCAGCAGTTGGATGCCATTACCAAGGGATTGTCCTTCCATATCAAGGGAGCCTATAACAGCGGTGTCTCCATTTACAAGCGCCGCGAAGGTCGCATGACGGCATATGAGGCATACTTGAAAGATGGAGAGGTGCAGTTGAAGCTCATCCAGGAATATCAGAAGATTGGATATAGTGAGTCGGATGGACTCTCCAGGAACTGGTATCTTGAGGGAGCCTTCAACTACAAGCGCGACTTCGGTCCCCATCATGTCAGTGCCTTGGCCATGTACAACCAGACCATGAAATACTATCCTGCAGGCAGCTATCCCGGCATCCCCAGGAGCTACGTAGGCTTTGTGGGTCGTGCCACTTATGATTACAAGACCCGTTACCTTGCTGATTTTAGTATGGGATATAATGGCTCGGAGAACTTTGCAAAGGGTCATCGCTATGGTTTTTTCCCTGCCGGTTCCTTAGGATGGATTCTCTCTGAGGAAGGATTCTTCAAGCCTTTGAAGAAAGCAGTGGGCTACTTGAAGCTGAGGGCTTCCTTAGGAAAGGTCGGAAACGACCTGACAAGCGACAGCTCCCGTTTCCTTTACCTTCCCAGTACCTATTACCTGAGCAGTGGCAATTACAGTTTTGGCGTTACCACAGGCTCTAAGATCCCTGGCGCAGCTGAAGGAAAGTTGGGCAATCCATTAGTTACTTGGGAGACGTCAGTCAAGACCAACTTAGGCGCAGATATGAAGTTGATCAAGAACCAGTTGACCATCAACTTCGATTACTTCATCGAGCATCGCAAGAACATCCTGATCTCCCGTGGTGTCATTCCCGGTTATCTTGCCGTTTCCTTGCCTACCGTGAATATGGGAAAGGTAGACAACCATGGATATGAGATCAATGTCAGGTGGGACAGTCATGTCCGTGACTTCAGATATTATGTAGGAGCTAGCTTGTCGTATGCCCGCAACAAGATCATCTATATGGATGAGGTGAAATATCCTTATGAATGGATGCAACGCACAGGTAAACCTGTCTCTCAGAATTTCGGCTATGTCACCGACGGTTATCTCGGAGGAAGACGTGAAGAACTATGAGAGCCTGAAAGGCAAGGAAGGCGGCATCCCCGACCAAGGTAGTGGATACATCCCCTTGGCAGGTGACGTGAAGTACAAAGACCTGAATGGGGATGGGAAGATTGACGAGAAGGATGTCCGGGATATTGGCTATCCGATGTATCCTCTGTATTCCATGGGTATCAACATGGGATTCTCCTACAAGGGCTTTGACCTGTCGATGACTTGGTCGGGAGCCTTTAAGACCTCTCGTATGCTGAGTTCCACCTACCTGGAGCCTTTTGGTCACAGCAATAATTTCAGTCTGATGAAGTACATGGTCGATGATGCCTGGACACCAGAGAAAGGAAACTCTGCCAAGGCACCCGCTTTGTCATTCCGTAGCAAGGGCCATAACTATATGAGTTCCGACCTGTGGTTGCGCAATGCCTCTTATCTTCGCTTAAAGAACATCGAGTTAGGCTATTCCCTGCCACGGTCCGTCACCCAGAAGTTGCATGTCTCTTCGTTGAGAGTGTCCTTGTCAGGCTATAACCTACTGACCTTTGATAAGCTGAAAGTCTGCGATCCGGAGACCAATCCGAACGGGACCGCTTATCCGATGATCAAGATATTGAATTTTGGTTTACGTATTGGCATTTAAAAGAAGAAAGCAATGAAAAAGATAAAAAATATCATCATGGGCAGTTTGTCAGTAGTTCTGTTGGCACTGACCGTTTCTTGTGAGGACATGGCTTTTGGCGATAAGTTCCTACAGAAGCCACCCAGTTCTGATGTGACCATCGATACCGTGTTCTCCACTTCAGAGTATGCGTCTCGCGTATTGTGGAAGAGTTATCAGTATCTGCCCTACGGCATGGAGACCAGTGGCTATTCCACGCAGATGGAGTTCAGTACCGTTGAGTCGTTTACTGACATCAACTATGACAATATGGGCTATTCCTCCATGCAGAAATATTATTATCCCGGTCTTTATAACGCAGCGACGGAAGATACAGGATGGCCTCCCACGAAGATGCGCTATACAGGTTCAGGATTCTGGACAGGTATTCGTCATGCCTGGCTCTTCTATGAGAATGTAGACAGGGTGCCGGACATGAGTGATGCGGACAAATCGCGGATGAAGGCAGAAGCCAAGGTCGTGATCGCTGTGTACTATGCACACATGCTCCGCCATTATGGTGCACTTCCCATCATCGACCATGCCATCGATATAAACGATAAGGAAATGCCGGCACGTGCCACCCTTCAGGAGACCGTTGACTTCATTATCAAGCTGTTGGATGATGCCATCGCTTGTCCTGATCTTCCTTGGAGGATCAGCGATGAGGAAAGAGACAATTGGGATGGTCGATTCACGAAGGCAAGTGCCATGGCATTGAAGACACGAGTTTTGCTCTTTGTGGCCAGTCCTTTGTTCAATGCCGATCAGCCCTATTATCAAGGCGAGGCAGCCGACAAGCACATGGCATGGTTTGGCAACTATGACAAGAACCGTTGGAAATTGGCTGTTGACGCTTGCAAGGAATTCTTTGATGCCCTTGCCAAGAACGGATATTACAAGCTTGTGGAAGCAGGAGACGATGGGACGAAAGACTGTCGTGAGGCTTATACCAGCGCTTATTTTGACCGGGGAACCACAGAGTCGCTCATTTCCGTGAGGAGGGGTATCCTCAATATCAACCAGAATTCGTACTTTGACAAAGGACTGCGCTGGGGCGCATATTGTCCCACCAAGGAGTTCTTGGATATGTTCCAGCTCAAGGACGGAAGCGATTTCGACTGGAAGAATCCCGAGGAGGCAGCGAATCCTTTCAAGAATCGCGACCCCAGAATGTATGAGAACTTCATCCTTGACGGTGACCGGTATAATGGTAGGACAGCAAACATGACAGATGTCCTTTCCTCCGATCCTGTCAACTATCCTAAGGGATCCGATTGGAAGCAGGGACGTATCCATCAGCTGAGTTGTGCTTCCGGGCTGATCTGCCGCAAATGGGGACTTGATCGTAATACGGAAGCCTATACGCGTCCTATCCAATGGCCCTACATGCGGTTAGCAGAGGTATACCTTAACTATGCCGAGGCATTGAACGAATATAATGGCGGGCCAACCACAGAGGCGTATGCTGCCATCAATAAAGTACGTGCCCGTGTCGAGATGCCCCCTTTGAAGAGTGGGATGACCCAAGAGCAGTTCCGTGAAGCCGTCTTGCATGAGCGCGCCGTTGAGTTCGCTTATGAGGAGGTAAGGTTCTTCGACCTGATCCGCTGGAAGAGATATGATATCTTCGAGAAACAGCTCCATGGGCTACATGTCTATAAGAACAAGAACACCGGAGCCTATAAGCTCGTTCCTTTTACCCTCACCAAGTACGCTCGGTTCTGGTGGAAAGACGGATGGGATCCACGCTTGAACCTCAGTGCTTTCCCCTCGAAGGAAGTAAACAAAGGCTATGGACTGGTACAAAACCCAGGTTGGGAATAATCCCGTCTTATCTTTATCTGGTTTATATCATTAATATGCTTATACATTCATGATGAAAAAGAAATATTATCTGTTGATGATGACTGCCCTGATCGTTCCCGTCCATCTGATGGCACAACAAGACAGTTGTCAGACGATGCCCAACATCGAATATGGCCGTAGTGTGAACTATGGTCTCAAAGAGTCGACGACAGCCACTGCCTTTGCGGACAGTGAACGGCTCTCGCACCGAAAATCGATCAATACAAGTGATATCCTCTATGGTCTAATACCTGGTCTGAGAGCCATGCAGACAACAGGTGCTGCCTGGGAAACAGCTGCCGGTCTCTCGGTTAGGGGAAAAGGGACCTGGAACTCCACAATTCCACTTATCATTGTTGATGGTTTCCAGAGAGACCTGAATGCCATCACCCCCGATGAGATAGAATCGGTAACCGTCCTCAAGGATGCTGTGGGAACAGCACTCTATGGGGTCAGGGGAGGCAATGGAGTCATCCTTGTCAAGACCAAGAGAGGACATCTCGGGAAGCCCCAGATCAAGTTCTCGTATGAGTTTAACTTAGGAGAGCCACGCCGTAAACCGGAGTTCGTGGATGCCTATACCTATGCCAATGCCTTGAACGAGGCAAGGGTAAACGATGGACTGGATCCGAGATATAGTCAGCAGGAATTGGATGCCTTCCAGTCTGGAGCCTATCCCTATGCTTATCCGAATGTCGATTGGTGGGGAGAGTCGTTGCGCAACCATAGTTGGGGCGACAATGTTACCTTCTCCGTATCCGGAGGTGGGCCCTTCGTGCATTATTATACCCAACTCAACTATGTGAATGATGATGGTATCCTGAAACCTACCTCAGAGAACGATGGATATTCAACACAGTTCCGTTATTCCCGATTGAGTTCCCGTACCAATCTTGATATTTTCCTTTCCCGGTTTACGACCGTTAAGTTGAACCTCTTTGCCAACTTTTCTGAGCATAATCGTCCGAGTTCCTCAACAGGAAATATCTTTGGGGCACTCTATCAAGTACCAGCAGCAGCCTTTCCTGTCAAGGACGAGAACAAGGTATGGGGTGGAACGACGGATTACAGTAATAACCCTGTAGCCCAAATAGCGGGGACAGGATATGCCCGTTCACAGGTACGTAACATCTTTGCTGACCTCGACCTGAACGAGAAACTAGACTTCTGGGTGAAAGGACTCTCCGTGGGCCTTAGGTTAGGACTGGACAACAGAGCTTCCTATTGGGATTCAAATTCCCGAAACTTCAAGTATGAGGAAACAATTTATAATTGGGATACACAGTCGTATGAGCATCAGGTACTCAGGAATGAGACCTCCCTGAGCTTCAGTCACTCAGTAGGATCTTCCTCCAATCATTTCCATTTCAATGCCTATGCCGACTATCACAACACATGGGGGGAGCATCAGTTATCTGCAGAACTACTCTATGGCATGGACAAGATCAATGCTAAGGGGCAGAACAATTCCTATTCCTATATTGATATGGTTGGGCAAGCCCATTACACCTATCTGGGTCGATATATTGCCGACCTCTCTCTGTCAGGATCTGCAGCAAGTGTACTCCGACCCGGTCATCGTTGGGGATTCTTCCCCGCTCTGGGAGCAGCCTGGTTGATTTCAGAGGAAGCTTTTGCCAAGTCTGATTGGCTCAATCTTCTGAAACTCCGTGCCAGCTACGGCATTTCCGGTCGGGCAGATTACCCCTATAACTTGGATGTTGATATGTACGACAATGGTGGCTCTTACCTGTTCGGGAAGACACCTACAGGAAGTACGGGACTGAAGATTAAGCAGATAGGAATGAGGGATCTTACCTATGAGAAGTCGCATAAATGGAATGTAGGTCTCGATTTCCAGGCTTTCCATCGTCTCACAGCTTCCGTGGATGCCTTCTATGACAAGCGTACAGACATCTTGGTAGGAGCAAGCGGCACAGTATCCTCCATCTTTGGAGCCCCTATATCCTATAAGAACAATGGTAGGGTAGACAATTATGGCGTGGATGCCGACTTGCATTGGAGCGACCGGATCGGCAGTCTTTCATACACCTTGGGTGGTAATCTGTCGTTCGCACGTAATAAGATCAAGCAGGAAAACGAGGAGTATCGCGCCTATGATTACCTGAAACGTACTGGTCGTCCCTTAGGGCAGTACTTTGGCTATGAAGTGATAGGCATGTATCAGAGCCAGGAGGAGATTGACAACAGCAAGGTAAAGCAGAATCTTTCAGAAGTACATCCCGGTGACCTGATCTATAAAGACCAGAATGGTGACGGTGTCATCGACTCTTATGACCAGGTGCCTATTGGCTATTCCAGTCATCCTGAACTTTATTATTCCTTCGACCTGAATGTTGAATACAAAGGATTTGGAATCTACGCACTCATGCAAGGTGCTGCAAACAGGAGTGTTGTGGAGAGCACGCCCAGTATGTATTGGCCGATGTACTCCCATCGCACCATCTCGAAGGAATACTATCAGAACAGATGGACACCGGATACACCGAATGCCAAGTATCCACGTCTAACCTCCACAGGGTCGGCGAACAACTATACCAATAACACGCTGTGGATCCATAATGGGTCCTTCCTGAAGATGAGAACACTCGAGGTGTATTACAACTTCCCCAAGGGGATGTTGGAAAGGACAAAGATCCTGCATGGAGTAAAGGTGTATGCTCGTGCGTATGACCTGTTTAGTCTCGATTCCATCAAGAAGATGGATCCGGAGAACATGGGGACTTCCCATCCTTCCTTGACGCATTATGCTTTAGGATTTAATCTCACCTTTTAAAGAATCAAGAAAATGAAGTACAATACAATCAAACTCGCTGTGTGCTGTCTTGCCTTTGGCAGCCTTGCGGTCAGTTGTGACTTTTTAGACAGCAGTGAGGCAACTTATTATGATAAGGACGAGATCCTGTACAGTCCTTCCAGGGTATCTCAACTTTGTACGCAAGTGTATTCCTATCTGCCTTATGGATTAGGTAGTGAGATGCACGACGCAGGGTCGGACGATGCCATCCATGTCTATCCTACGGCTTCTATCTGCAAGTTTACGAATGGCACATGGTCGGCAAACAACACCATCAATGATGTGTTCGGAACGTATTACAAGGCCATTCATGATGCTAATTTCTATTTGGAAAACTGTTTGGGGCTGACCTTTGATGATTGGAAAAACTCCGATGGCTTTGCAGATACCTATAGCAATTACCTGAACTATCAGTATGAAGTGAGATGCCTGCGTGCTTTCTACTACTTTGAGTTGGTGAAACGGTATAAGAACATACCGTTGGTTACCCATACGCTCACGGAGCAAGAAGCAGATACCATCTCACCAGTCTCTGCCTCCAAGGTCCTCGACTTTGTTGTGGCAGAACTGGATACGGTGGCAAAGTATCTTCCTAACAAGGCTACCGATCTCCGTGGCGCAGCTTCCAATATGCAGCGTATGAGCAAGGGAGCTGCATTGGCACTGAAGTCAAGGGTTACCCTTTATCAGGCAAGTCCCTTATTCGCTGGTAGTGACGACCAGGGAAAATGGAAGGCAGCCGCTGCAGCTGCCTATGATGTGATTCGCCAAGCTTCCGCCTTTGGCTTTGCTCTTGATGGTAATTACAGTAATCTCTTTGGGTCAACCAATAATCAAAGTCCTGAAATGATCATTTGCCGCCCAGGAGGAAAGACAACCAGTTTCGAGTCTGCCAACTTCCCTATAGGCGTGAAGAATGGCTATGGAAGTACTTGTCCAACGGAGAATCTTGTAGATGCTTATGAGATGAAAGATGGCAGTGCCTTCGATTGGAGTGATCCACAGCAGTCTGCCAATCCCTATAAGAACCGTGATCCACGTTTGGCTATGACAGTCGTCTACAACGGAATGACGTGGCCAGCGAAGTCGGCTGTAGAGACATTCGAAGGGGGGAAGAATGGACTTCCCTTGCAAAATGCCACCACAACGGGCTATTACCTTCGGAAATACGTGAACAACAATACGACCTTCGAAGCAGGACAGACCACTACGAGTTATGACCATAACTGGGTGATCATGCGCTATGCGGAGATTCTGATGAACTATGCCGAGGCAGCTGCACATGCTTATGGTCCGGATGTTGTCCCAGAAGGCTATACACTTTCTGCAAGGGATGCTGTCAACAAGGTACGTGCCCGGAAAGGCGTTAACATGCCTCCTTATCCACAAGGAAAGACAACGGAGGCGTTTTTAGCCAGATTGGAGAATGAACGTCGTGTGGAGTTTGCTTTTGAAGACCAGCGCTTCTGGGATCTCCGCAGATGGAAGCAATTGAATGAGATGCGGCAGGTTTATAAGGTGATGATACATAAGCAAGCAGATGGGAGCTATCAGTATACCAAGGGATTGCTGGAGACCTATGATATCTCAGATAAGATGTATTTCTATCCTTTCTCGAATGCAGAACTCTTTAAGAACAGGAGCCTTGTGCAAAACGAAGGTTGGAAATAACTTCATTGCCGATTTGATATCCGGGACTGTATACGATGATGGTATACAGTCCCGGTCATCATTCTGTACTTTCATAAAATGATTACCATGAATAGAATCAAACAAGTTTTATTATTGTTGTCTCTTTGGATGATGGCATGTTCAACTTTTGCGGATAACTATCCAGTCAACTTTGACAAAGAGACAAAGAATACGCACAAAGACCGTATTCTCAAGTCCATTTCCTTTAATGGCAAGTCCATTGTGATATCCTCGTCCATGGACGATAGGAGAATGTATTATGATCTTACTGCACAGGTATTCCAAGCCATTGCTGGTCAGGAAGTAAGCGTGAAATTTAATTTCTCACCAGGATGGATGAATGGATATGTCTATATAGACCAAGGCAATGACGGGAATTTCTCCGCAAATGTCACGTCCAACCACCTGATTCAGGAAGGAAGCGACTTGATGAGCTTCTCCAATTATAATGGATATAACAGCCTTGGCAAAAAGAATGCCACTACCAATACCATTGTTATGCCCTCATTTACAATCCCAGTCTCATTGGCTCCCGGTGACTATAGGATGCGGTTTAAAGTCGACTGGAGCAGTATTGATCCCGGTGGGCGTGTTGATGCTTCCAATTCTATCATTAACAATGGGGGTACCATTGTGGATGTCACCTTGCGTATCCTTCCAGCCCAAGTCACGGTCAGCGACCATTCTACTGGCGGTAGAATCTTAGATGGGGAAGGAACGACCTTGCAAGACCGTTATCCTCGGTATCAAGCAGTTACCGTAAAGGCGGATCCAGATGCAGGCTATCTTTGCAAGGAGATTCGTATGTATGCGGCAACGGACAGCAATACGCCCTTAGCCGTTTTCGACTGGCATGTGATCGGTACAGATGGGACACTTACGATTCCTGCTCAATTGGTGAAAGACGATCTGGTCCTATCCGGAACGTTCGTCAAGGAGAATGAGGAAGATGCAGAGGACCCCTATCAGTTGGTTTTCGTTGATGAGTTCAATCTCCCCGATGGGTCGCAGCCTAATCCATCCTATTGGGCACGCTCAAAGCGTACCTCTGCAGTGTGGTCACGCTATATCAGCGACTCAAAGGATGTCGTGTTCATCAAGGATCACCAGCTTGTCTTGCGTGCCATTCCCAATCCAGATCGTAGTAAGGATCAAGTACCTATGCTCACTGGTTCTGTTGATACATGGAATCATTACGACTTTACCTATGGATTGGTGGAAGTACGTATGAAGACCACACACCATGAAGGGAATTTCCCGGCTGCTTGGATGATGCCCATCATCAATAAAGAATGGCCTTATCATGGAGAAATTGATATCTTTGAAACGATAGACAATCAAGATATTGCCTACCATACAGTCCATTCCCAATGGACAGATGTTAAGCCCTATCATCGTTCGCAACCTATCAATGGTTTCCATGAATACCAAAGGGTGGAGGACTGGCATGTCTATGGCTTGCAATGGACTGCGGACAGCATTATCTGGTATGTTGATGGCATCCGTACCGGTAGCTATATGCGTTCTACAGATGCGACTGCTATCGCTGGAGGGCAATGGCCTTATACCACACCTTTCTTCCTGCGTCTCAATCAAAGTGTGGGAGCTGGTACCTGGGCAGCTCAAGCGGATACTACCTTCACCTATGAATCCCGGGTTGACTGGGTGAAAGTGTATCAGTTAAAGACCCCATCATCTATTTCCGCAGTGACGACTCCTCCACGGGATACATCTGCAAATGCTCCTTACTATGATCTTTTAGGTAGGCGGGTTGAGCATCCCTCCCATGGTATCTATATCCATCACAGAAAGAAGGTAATGGTAAAATGAGTTCTATTGCACAATATGATAAGTCCCACTGGAATATTCTTTAGAGGTCGTTGTGCCCGGCAAGGTGACCGATGCCGTGGATCCTTTCGGAATGGAGAACGTCCAGGTCCATTGGTCACCTTTGTATTTCCATTCACTGCGGATGGGACCCGCAGCTGAGTTATATACAGCCTTTACGAATCCGAGTCGTTTATCGGGAATTGGTTTCAGGATGATATGCTTGAAACCAGGTTGGTTGGGATCTGCTGCAATACCGGCTGCGGTCTCCCACAGCCATTGGCATACACATCCGTAGGCATAATGGTTGAAGCTGTTCATTCCCTTGGGTCCCATGCCTTTATCCTTCATGTAACTGTTCCAGCGTTCCCATATGGTGGTGGCACCATTGTCAACAGAATATAGCCAACTCGGGTTCTTGCGTTGGAAAAGAAGTTCGTATGCGATGTCCACCATCCCATTGTCAGTCAATGTCTGCATGAGGATGGAAGTTCCTAAGAATCCTGTTTGCAGACAGTTGTCATGTTGTTTGAAGTTTTCCCGTAAGCGGTCGATCATCATTTCCCTTGCCTTCCCTTCTACAAGGTTGTTCTTCAAAGCGAAGAGGGCAGGGGTTTGCATGGTGTTCAGGATCTGGCATATGAAGTTGCCTTCCTCGTCGAGGAAGTGCTGCTTCAAGTATGTGCGTGCTGTCTGTACCATTTGAACATAAACTGTGGTATCTTTGCCAATGGCCTTTGCCATGTCGCGCATCATCTCTGCATCGATCGCCCAATAAGAAGCAGATAGATAGTTCCAATAGATAAGGGCATCTGCCTTGAGGACGCTATTCCCATTTTCGTCTTTAGCCCATGCCCTGCCACTACAGCTCTCCAAGGGTTCATAGCTGAGCCAGTCAGCCCATTGGTAAGAGCGGTTTTCAGAACGATTGGCAAGATGATCATATTGGGTACGGTTCACCAAATCCATGAATCGTGCCATTGCATCCCAGTTGTCGTTGATGATCTTCGTATCTCCGAACTGTTTCCAGATTGTCCATGGGACGATAACACCGGCATCTGCCCATCCTACGCGCATGGTCTCCCCACCATATTGTGCAGTAGGTGCCACTCCTGGGAATCCTCCAGCTTTGCTTTGAGAATCACGCATGTCGCGTGTCCACTTATGGAAGAAGCGATCTGTATTGGCAAAGAACGCCCCGGTCTCTGTAAACACCTGCGTGTCAGCCGTCCATCCCAACCGTTCATTCCGTTGCGGACAGTCGGTGGTCACCGACAGATAGTTGGAGCGTTGCCCCCATTGTGTATTGGAGATGAGCTGGTTAATCAAGTTGTTGCCCGTCGTGATCGTTCCTGTCTCCATGGATTGCGAGATAGAGGTGACGGGAACGGATAATATGGATTTAATGCGCACCTCGTCTGTAGCGGTGAGGGTTACATACCGATATCCGAAGAATGTACATTCCGGTAGGAATGAAGCGTAACCTGGCCGATGCCCGAAGGTATAGATCAGTTGCATTCCCTGATCGGGTATCCTCAAGTTCGTACGATGGCAACTGCCTTCAGGTCCATCCATGCCCCTGTCCTTGGCACCATTGCCATCGTTCAGCAATTCTGCTGGGAGGCAAGTAAGCGTGGTTCCTTCTTTGGCTCTGAACACGAAGGAGGGCACGGCTGCGCAGTTCTGCCCGAAGTCAATCACTAAATGTTCACCAGGACGTAACACCATCTCCATGCCTTTTTTGTATTGCCTGGCGATGATCACCTTACCATAGTTCTGGTCTGATTGTCCAGCTACTCCTTCCCAGACATACGCCTTGACAGGAGCTAAGGCTAAGTCGTGCCGTAGGTATACCTCTGCTCCCTCAGAAGGGAGAATCTCCCCTGTGAACTCTGTGTTCACTTCTGGCGTGGTGAGTGAGGAGGAACACAAATATCCTGGTTGGATGCGGGCATCATATATTTCCCCATCGAAGATGGCAGCATGTCTCACCGGACCAGCAATTCCCGCTTTCCAATTGGTTGTGTTCGACCCAAAGCATTGTTTCGTCCCATCTGTGTAGGTTACCTCCACCACGCCGCGGAAAGCACATTTCTTCCCGATCATGCCGTCATGCCCCTCTGGAGTGATGATCTTATCTGCCCACCAACCCGGCGTTACCTGGACAGCTAATTGATTTTCCGCACCCGCTTGCTTATGGATGGCATCCGTAATATCATAGGTGAATGAGCGCTTTGTCTTGGCATAGTGTGTGAAACCCGGTTTCAATACCTCATCTCCTACTTCCTGTCCATTGACATATAATATATAGATCCCCAGTCCTGTGGTCATCCATTTGACCGATGCCACCTTCTTATCGTTTTTCAATGTAGAGATAAAGAAACTGGCACCGTCAGCAGCCCGGCAGTTGTTGCCATTGATAGGACCTGTTATGACCGAGGCTTGGGAGGCAGATATCCATACAGATTGATTCCATGTTGAGGGGTCAAGTGCTCCGACACGTTTCCCAACATATCCTGGTTCCGCAAGATTTTTCGTTGGAATCATCATCGCTAATACGATGGCACATACGATTTTTTGAAACATTTTTCTTGTCATGATCACGGTATTGCAATTGATTTTCATTTGTTCGCCAAAGGCATGTTTTGTCTCTTGGTCACAGGCAAAAATAAACAAAATAATCTTTTCTTCCAAATATTCTTCCTGCTTTTATGAGATTAGGACTGAAAAAAGGTATGAGCAAAAAAGATTCCAAGCAGAATGTCCAGTGGGAATATCCGGTCTTACTGATAGCTTCGTATGATGTTGTCGGCTTCTTTCCTGCTACTTTCATAGCTAAGGGTCTCATAGATATCGGTGATATGACTCAGGTCGACGAGATGTGGAGCCATGAGACGCAGTGCCTTTAGCTTATTGTCATCAAAGGAAAAAAGCTTCATCAACCCTGCACATTGTGCACCACTATAATATAGGCCTAAGCTCGCTACCTCGATGAGCGTGTTCTTGTCATCATCGAAAGTGGCTGCTTTTACCTTACGGTAGAGGATAGAATAGGTGTCGTCTGACATACAATAGCTTTCGCCTGGGTAGGCAGGTACAGGAAAGTATCCTGGTTGCCGCCCGTAAGGACTTCTATCGTTGTTCCCATCTTCTGGACGAAGGGTTATCTCCTGGTAACTGACGACACTATTGTGCGTATCGAAGAAGACATAGATCTTCTTGTCGTAATGAACCAATCCGCCGTTCTTGAAATATTCCCAAAGTTCTCCTTTAGGATCGAAACTGGTATTCTCGGGTTTCCCTAAGATCTTCAATACTTCTTTTTTGCTCATCCCCCGTTCCACGGCATGGTATGTCTCTAATATCTTTGCGCTCATGTTGGATGTCATGAGGATGAAGCAGAGTAGAAAGGCAAGGACATTTTTTCTTTTCATTTTTTCCATGATTACTGTTTTTAATATGTGGGAACAAAGATAGGTTATTTATCTGAAGCTACCAAGGGATTCCCTTTCTTTTTTCTGAATGCCATTCCCCTTGCCAAGAAAAGATGTCGTTGCTTATGGGGGGAAAGGGTGATTTCTTGTTTCTGTTATAGAATAGAGTAATTAATGTAAAATGGATAAGCGAATATTCTTATGACAATTCTTCCATTGCAAACAAATGACTTTGTCGGGCGATTGCAGACGGCATTGTCTATATACGGGCATCGGCCCGCTTTCTGCATCCAGGATACTTTCTATGATTATCAACAACTTGCCGGGAAGGTGAATGCTGTCCGTCAGCGATTGGCAACGGTCAAGGATCGATATATCGGACTGGTTGCCCAAAATGACCTGACCACTTATGCGTCCATTCTCGCGATCTGGATGGAAGGGAAATGTTATGTACCCTTACATCCTCTCCAGCCTCTTGCAAGATGTATGGACATCATCTCACAAGTGGGGATCCATACGGTCCTTGACTCCAGTCCATCCTCTCGCTATCCCGCAGAGATGGCTATCCTTACCCGTAAACTTCCTTCCATTTCGTCAGCAATGCGTCCTGTTGCCATTTTTGATGCACATCGTGAGGCCTATATCTTGTTCACTTCTGGGAGCACCGGTCGCCCGAAAGGGGTTCCCATCACTTTCGGCTGTGTCGCTTCTTTCTTAGAGGCTTTGGGTAGTTTAGGCATTCAACTGACCAGTGACGACCATTGCCTACAAATGTTCGACCTGACCTTTGACTTGTCTGTGGGCAGTTATCTTCCTCCATTGCTCGCCGGAGCCTGCGTATATACGGTAGGATTAGGTGGAATCAAGTGGCAGGAGGTCTTTCGACTTTTGGATACTTATGAGTTGACTGCAACGCTGATGGTGCCTTCGGTGATCCATTACCTGCGTCCTTACATGGATGAGATCGAAGCCCCACGGCTCAGATACTCCCTGTTCTGCGGGGAAGCACTGATGGCAGATGATGTCGACCAGTGGCGCACGGTTGTTCCCCATGCTCGGATCTGGAATGTCTACGGTCCGACGGAGAACACAATTTATTGCACAGGCTATGAGTTAGAAAGTCAAACCCGTCACCGGAATGGCATTGTCTGCATTGGTACGGCCATGTGGCATACCCAGACCCAAATTGTTGATGGCCATCACCAGCCTGTCGCCCCAGGGGAGAAAGGGGAACTCTGCTTAGCAGGGAACCAGCTTACACCTGGTTATTGGAAGAATCCAGAGAAGAATCAGGAAGCGTTTTTCATGAAGGACGGGATGCGATGGTATCTCACCGGTGATCTTTGCCAGCAGGACCTGGATGGAGAGATCCTTTACGTGGGGCGCAAGGACTCACAGGTAAAGATACAAGGCTATCGTATTGAACTGAGTGAGATCGAGGGTAGTGCCAGAAGATACTACCACAATCAAGTGGCAACGGTCGCCCTGTCAATAGGCAACCATGGCGATGAGCAATTAATCCTTGCCGTCGAAGATGAGGATACCAGTCAGGAAAAGGCGATTACGCGGTATTTGAAGGACTATCTCCCTGATTACATGATTCCTAACAAGGTTGTGTTCATGAAGACATTCCCACAGAACGCAAATAATAAGATAGACAGACGCAAGATCAAAGCATTGATAGAATAAAAAAACAGACCCACATGGAAAGAGAAGAAATCCGACAATTGTTGAATGGCATTTTTGAAGTAGTATTGAACCGCCCCGGAATCCAATTGGAAGACCGGATGACAGCAGATGATATAGACAACTGGGATTCACTGACCAACATGACGATTATCAGTGAGATAGAGCGCCAATGGCAGATTCATTTTAAGTTACGCGATATCATCCGGATGAAGAATGTCGGCGACATGATTGATACCATTCTTGCAAAATGTGACCAATAACGCCAGGCGGGAATAAGATATGGAATTTTTGTCGATACCGTTTGTGACCTGCATGGCAGTCACATTCGTCCTTTACTATGCCTGTGGCACACGCCGTTGGCAACATGCCGTATTGCTATTGGCAAGCATGGTATTCATCGGGTATTATCATTTGTCCTACCTCGTGATCGCTTCTGGCATCACCGTGCTTACCTTTTTCATGGGAAAGAAGATCCATGCCGCCCTTAACACACCGACTTGCGGAAGGTGGCTGTGGACGGGCATCGTGACATTGGTAGCGTTTTGGTTGGTGGCACGTTATTGGTTCCCACTTTTCCCCTTGGGTATCTCCTTCTATACCTTCCAGGCTCTGTCCTATCTTATCGAGATCTATTGGGAAGAAGAGCCGGAAGATGACTTCATAGACTTCACCCTGTACATGATGCTCTTCGTGAAGTTCCTGTCAGGTCCTATTGAGCGCGCCTGTGATCTCCTGCCACAGTTGAAGGCGGCACGTCCTTTCGACTATACCCTGGTGACCCGTGGCTTGAAATTAGTGGCCTGGGGACTCTTCATGAAAGTAGTCATTGCCGACCGTATCTCACCCTCTTTGGATATTGTCCTCGATCATGTGCGTGCAGCTTCCGGCATGCAAATCTTGGTTGCCACGTTGCTTTATCCTATCCAACTGTATGCGGATTTTGCGGGATATACTTGCATGGCATTGGGCTTTGGACGGATGTTAGGATTCAGGTTGCAGCCCAACTTCGACCGCCCATTCATCTCTCGGTCTACGGGAGAGCTATGGCGTCGGTGGCACCAATCCTTGTCGTTCTGGGTACGCGACTATATCTTCACGCCTCTGAATGCCTCCTTGCGCTCTTATGGACGGTGGGGAGTCTATGTCTCCCTGTTGGTAACCTTCGTCAGCATTGGTGTATGGCATGGAGCTGGTTGGACCTTTGCTTTCTATGGGCTCTTCCAAGGCATTGTCATTATCATCGAGACGCTCTTGGGGAAGCGCAGGGAAAAGTTATATGGCATGTTCGGCAGTCGGGTAGGGGGAGTCCTGATGATGGTGCGCACCTATCTCCTGTTTGCCTTATCCCTCTTGTTTTTCCGTGTTGGACGGCTGTCGGATGTATTCTATGCCTATGCGCATCTTCTGGATGGCATGAACACCTCGGTTAAGGAATTGCGCTTGGGGATGGAGGATTTTTACTGGATCGTGTTCGGCGTAGCTGTGGTCATCCTCTTTGTCGTAGAGTATGCCAATGGCAAACGGAACCTGATCAAGGCCAGTGAGCAACTGCCGGTGGCAGGGCGGTGGCTCCTTTATTTCCTCATCGTCTTCCTGATCCTTTTCTATGGGTCGTTTGGCGTTGAGAATTTCATCTATATTCAATTCTAAGAATCATGCAGTCATCACATTCTATTTGGAAATTCTATCGCAAATGCCTGTTTATCGCGCTCCCTCTCCTGTTGTTGTTTATCTTTTATGTCGTTGAAGACCCCTTTATGGTGATACGGCATTATAATGATTACGACCAGAGTCGAGTCATGCAGAATGAGGGTGCAGTGGGATGGGAGAAATATAAGATGTACAGGAAGCGGTGCCATTATGATTCCTTTGTGTTAGGGACATCCTGTACCAAAGCCTTTTCCTGCCGTGAATGGAACCGGTATATCCATGCCCATCCTTTCCGCTTCTTTTCCAATGAGGAAGGATTAGGCGAATGCTACATGAAGTTGGAAGCCTTGGACAAGGAGCATGGGCAGAGGATCCGGCATCTGCTCATCATCACCGAGCGGAGTTTCTTCGAGAAAACACATCCCCGCCAGAGCCTGATGCATATCATGCCACCGGATGTGTCGGGAGAGAGTTGGGCGCATTACCAGACTGTCTTCTTCCAAGGGTTCCTTTCGCCTAAGTTCCTGATGCCGTATATGAGATACTTGGTGACAGGAAAGCCTGACACATCAGGGAGGGATGTCATCCATTCTTATGTCCCCACGCGTGATCGATACACCAATGATGCCTTGCTGCCTCAAGATGCAGCGATGGCAAAGGAGGGTGAGTCGTATTGGAAGAATCTCAGTTGGCGTCGGAAAATCGCCAAGACGCGTGTGCATGAAGGGAAACAAGTGATCGGGGAAGAACAAGTCAGGGTCCTTCAAGAGATCCGCAGGATCTGTGATCTTCACCATACCGACGTGCACTGGGTAGTAGGCCCGTCTTTCCATTTGGAGCGGTTCAACCACCATGACCTTAAGGTCTTGCAGCAATTGTTTGGAAAGCATGCGGTGCATGACGAGTCTGCAAGTCCTCGGTTTCATGATTACCATGATTTCTATGACCCCTCGCATTATCGAAGACGGGTGGGGGATGCCATTCTCAAGGATATCTATCAGTCACCGGTTTGATACCGCAGAGATATGGCTTGTTGCTGTCTTCTTGGGCAGAGGATAAGGCCTGCCGCATTCGTATCATGGTATAAGTTGGTCTCCATGGCAAAATTTCAGCAGGAAAAGTTTGGCGGTACAGTTCTTTTTTATTACCTTTGCACTCGCTTTTCTGCAAGGGTGGTTACCAGAGTGGCCAAATGGGGCAGACTGTAAATCTGCTGGCTTTGCCTTCGGTGGTTCGAATCCATCACCACCCACCTCATCAAGCGGCGATGCTATCCATAGAGAAGGACAGTATCGCCGCTTTCTATTTCCCCTGATACCGATGCCACCCGTTTTCCTATTTCCATCGATCTTCGGCTACCATCTTGATGGTTTGGGCATCCTTTCCGCGTTGGACGGTAACGCTCATCTCGGGAAGATCGTTCAAGTTCCCTTCCTCTTTCCATTTAATCGACCTTACGTCTTTCCCGTTTACGGCTATGATGGTGTCTCCTAAGAGAATGCCGGCATGGTCGGCGACGCCACCTTCGTCCAATGCCCGCACGATCCATCCTGCCCCGATATCTGTTCTGTTCAGCCAACCAAAGGCAAAGTCCGTGGGTGTTATTGGCTTGGATACAGGAAATTTCTTCAGATAGATCTTCCGGGCAGGCAAGTCGATGACCAGATTCAGCTGTGCCAGGAGCTGTGCCCCGATATTCCCGATATAGACATTCTTGCCGAAACTCCCTTTCCCTTCTGGGTTCAGGGTGATTTCGGGACGGTCGAAAGAAATGGGACCTATCGCCATACTGTCAGACCGAGCATCGATCCACGTGGATATCCTTTGGTCGCCGACACCCATTTGCAGTCCTTTTCCCTTCCAAGTCTTCCCCCGATAGTCGGTCAGTTTGTACTTTTCTGTTGCCTCTGCGGTAAAGTCGATGCTGTTTCCTGATCCCGTATCTAAATGATACAGACCCTCTAAGCATTTCCCGTCGAAGTACACCTTGGCATGGACCATGATCTTCTTATCATCGTAAACAAGGGGAAGGCAGGCATAGGTACGTAGAACGGAGTCCGGCACCACATTCAAGGTCCTGATAAATTGGTGCTGGTAATTGATCTCGATGGGGTGATCCTTGAAATCCCGCATGCCGATCAGCCCATCCGCATATCTGCCCAAGATACCCCGGAGGTCTAACAGGACATACCATGGATAAGTCTCCGACCGCCCCTGGCAGTCGATGTTCACCTTCTCTTGTGCCACCTTCAGGCGTTGGATACCAACGGCACCTGGCGCCATGGCATTGACAAAGCGAGTGGGTGCCCAGCTTTGCTCTCTGAGGAATAAGGTGTCTAAGAGCAGCATGTCGCTGGCTCCAGTGTCAAAGACGATATTCCCATGATATTTCCCATTGAGGACTGCGTTCAGATAGATGTGCCCGTCGAGTGTAAAGGGGATTGCTTTCTGAGCGGTTGCTGTACTCTGGGCTTGGGCAAGCGTGGCAACCCAAAGATAGCAAAGCACTTGTAACAGTATTTTTCTCATCGTTGTCATGTATTATAATTGTTGGTGCAAAGTTAGTTTTTTCCTTGGATGAGCCAAGGAATTCGTTACACAAACTTACATCATCCCCGTTTTATCCCATCTTTCTTGTCCTCCTGTCCCCGTTCATTTACAGGTATTTTCAAAGAGGTGGTCTTTCGCAGCTCAATAGATCATCTCCCGCCTTGCAGGAATTACAAAATGTACCCATCATTTTTGAGAAGCTGTTATTTAAAGATATTTTTAGGAATGGGAAACTTAAATAATTCATTATAATTAAGCAATGAAGAAGATTATGTTTTTGTTGGGCTTATTGTTGCTTTCGCTTTCATCAAATGCCCATTTGTCTAATGGTTTTATAGATTTTTCTTGTAGCAATGGTGATAAAGTTATGCCAGCAAAGAGTTTGCATGAGTTACAGCAAAATTTTGTTGACCTTCGCTTTGGGATGTTCATCCATTTCAACATGCCCACATTCCAAGAAGCAGATTGGCCGGATCCCCTGGCTCCTGCCTCTTCTTTCGATCCGACAAGACTTGATTGTTAGCAGTGGGCAAAGGCTGCAAAATCTGCAGGCATGACCTATGGGTGCCTGACAACAAAACATCATAGTGGATTTTGTATTTGGAATACAAGTACTACGGATTATAACGTGATGAACTCGCCACTGAAGCGAGATTTTGTAAAAGAATATACAGATGCATTCCGAAAGGAGGGGCTCAAGGTTATGCTATATTATTCCATTCTTGATACTCACCATGATTTGCGGCCACATCACATCACAGCAAAGTATATCCAAATGATAAAGGACCAACTGACAGAGTTGTTGAGTAACTATGGTGAGATTACGGCAGTGATTATTGATGGTTGGGATGCCCCTTGGAGCCGGATTTCCTATGACGATGTGCCCTTCGAGGACATCTATCGGCTCATAAAGTCGTTGTAGCCCAACTGTCTAGTAATGGATCTCAATGCTGCCAAATATCCACGTGAGGCTTTGTTCTACACGGACATTAAGTCGTATGAACAAGGAGCGGGTCAGAAGATAGACCCAAACAGCAATCAACTGCCCGCTCTGGCTTGCCTTCCCTTACAAAGAACCTGGTTCTGGAAGCAATCATTTCCTAAGGACCAGTTGAAGTCGCCGGAATGGTTGGTCAATGAGAATATCAATCCTTATGGGAAGGCCCACTGCAACTTTATCCTTAATGTTGCGCCCAATCGTGATGGGCTCATGGATGCTAATGCCCTCAAGGCTTTGAAGGAAATAGGTAGGCTTTACAAAGAACGTGGACATGTGGCAGATGTCAAGGCAGCCGATGAGCAACAGATAATATCGCAGAACATAGCCAAGAATATGCCGGCTTATAGTTCCTGGAGTGACGACTATGCTATCAGTGACTTCGGTAACGATGATGACTTCAGCTCTTGCTGGAACGCAAATCCAGCTGTCAAAGAGCCATGGTATGCCGTAGAGTTTGGGCGTGAAAAACATTCAACATGGTAGTATTGACAGAGCGTGAAGGAACAACAGCTCAGCAATATAGCATAGAATACCGTCGTGGAAATAAGTGGATTCACATTCTTGATGAGGGAGAATCTTCAGCAAGTCGTGTGAAGATACATCGTTTTCCTGCAGTTTGGGGTGATGCTGTACGTGTGTCTTTTAAAAGTTCTACAAAACCTGTGTCAATAGCAGAATTTGGCGTTTACAACGAGAGGCTATAAGATGCTGTTAACTTGAAAAATAATGTTATAGGATATCGTAAGGAAAAACAAGACCGATTTTGTTATATAATTTTGCATTATTCCTTATCCTTTGAGAAATAATAATAGAGGTATATGAATCAAGTTGGAAGCAGATTGCTTTTCAACAAAGAACATTATGTCTTGCTTTATATATGTCAGGATCCAAGTTGTGGAAAGACATGTGGAAACCAGCGGGTGGGTATGATGATAGCAGATGACATTAACGGTCCTTGGCGTCTTGCAGGAGCAAATGGAGGCATTATGGTAAGTGCTTCTACTAATCCGGAACACTGGACATACAAGGCTGCAATTGGAGCAGACAATCCCGCTTTCTTGAAAATCAAGAAGAAATACTACATTTATTACAAATGTGGTACTCCAGAGCAGTTGAAAGCTAAATGCGGATATGCCGTATCTGACCTTGAAAATCAACGGAATCCCCAGTTCTCTATACGCAGTAGGTGGAGTTAATATCCGTGGAGGGAAAGTTTCAGGACCTTATGTCTTTAAAATCAAATGGAATAAAGGAAAATAGTTGCAGTTTTTCAGATTGATATCGGTAAGGAAGAGTCTCGCTAAAATCTTCGTTCCTCAGCTGCAGGCAATGAAAATATCCTGCCAAGCTGGGGAATGAAATGAGAACTGTGACGATACCTTCAAATCTTATTGTAAATACACCATCATGCTGTTGACAAAAAACGGATTAACAGGTCATTTTAAGCGTATTGTATAGATGCTCGGTCTATTGTTAGATTGCAAAATATTTATACGGAAATGATCTACGGTCACTGATTCCGGCAAGTTGAAATCAAGGATGCCATATCCCATGAAACTATTTAAATTAGTCTCTGGTAATATGTCACTTTCATACACAGGCATCCAAAGCTTGTTTTTCTCTACCTCTACCGTAAATTTACGGATGCTGTTTTCACCAGCGATGATAAAGAGCCGACTGAATGTCTCTTTTTGACCGAGCTCTACATTAATCCATGCCAAAGAATCACCTGCTACCCAAGCTGTACTCACATCACTATCAACAGCATACATAGCACCATTGTGCAAAGTGTCATTCTTATATACGCTACTTGCGACAGCCGTGGCGTTAGTTGTCTTCGACTGTGGCTTTTTCAGTTTCTTTGGAAATTTCTTTCCATTCTCTATTCCCAATAGTTTTGCCAATTGATTGATATTTTCTATTGCTTTCGGATTTTGCTCTCCATTTGTGGCGGGAGGAATATTCAACAACAGGCAATTATCATTAGCAGTCGATACATAAAAGATTTCCTCTAAATCCTCTACATCACGTACAGTCGTATCTTCAGGATGATTGAACCAACTTCCAATGACAGAAATCGTTTGTGTACTTTCAAAAGGCAAATAATATTTCTTCCCATTATGCGTATATATCTTAGGATCATTTTTCGTAGGTAGATATGGATCCCATAAACGGAAATCAGAAGGGAAGTAAATAATAGAGTCACCTTTGTGCATATCAACGGGGTGCTTTCCTATGGTCCAATTAGTCGAGATCTGGCAGTTCGGTTGCATTTTTTTCACGAACTCATATACTTCCGGCAAATACCAGTCTCCAGCTTTGCGGTCCCATGCACCATCGAACCATAGTTCATGCACTTCGCCGTAATTGGTCATCAATTCTTGCAACTGATTCTTCATATATTGAATATAAGCATGCTTGTCACTATCCATATAAATAGGCTCATGTCTGTCCCATAACGAATAATAAACAGAAAATGCTATTCCCTCTTTTTTACAGGCATCTGATACAGCCTTTACAATGTCCACTTTGTTTTTAATTGCCGGATTTGCAATGTCATAATCAGTATATTTGCTATCCCACAGGCAGAAACCGTCATGATGCTTCGTAGTCAACACAATAGATCGCATGCCCGCGCGCTTAGCATTCCTTACCCATCCGGCAGCCTTTTCTGCTATATCGATAGGCGGATTATACGTAGAAGCCGGTGCTTTTCCGTCACTCCATTCTTCATTCAGATATGTGTTCATGCCAAAATGAAGAAACATACCATACTTGCGTTCTATCATTGCCCGTTGTCCCTTGGTGGGCTTCGGTTCTCCTTGTCGAAGACAGGAACAAGAATACGACATTGCTACCAAACCAAAGATAAAAACCACCTTACAAATGCTCATTTGTTTTTTCATTCACGTAAAAATAAAGTTTACTGCAAAGTTCTGATATTATTTTTCCCCCAAAGAATTAAAATCCGTGTTTCTTTTTACAGAATCCGATATTTTTTCCTTCGTGAACTCCTTTCGATGCGAAATACCTCATTCCTATGTTTCAGAAAGTCTTTCCTGCTGCATCTTATATAGACTCATGAGATGATTCAGAGAAGTATCTCTTTACATTTGTGATAGTCTATACCCATTGTCAATTTCCTAAGATATCTTTGGTTGCTTTTCGGCAATAAGGAAAGGGGATTTATTCTTTCCCCTTTCCTATAATGGTTACGACTTCACCCTTCTTTAAGGAGAGACGGTAGCAATGCTGTGAGACCTTTTTTACCTTCAGGTACTTTGGGCCTTTGAATTCGGGTGAGGGGATGTCCGTTACCAACAGGCAAGGTTCTCCAGCCATACTTGCGATGCGGATATAGGTTGTCCTTCAATTCACGCGCTGTGCCGACACGTTGAAAGCCCCTTCAGCTAACCAATTGGCGAACGTGATATTCCTCCACGAGGAAGGGACAGCTGGGAATACCCTGATTTTATCTCCCCAACTTTGCAGCAACATGTCTTGAATACATTTCGCTCCAGAAAGAGGCGTTTCGATGACAGGTCCTGCTTCACGATACATGGTCGTAGGAGAAAGGAACTGGGTGAAGAGTCCATTCAGATACTTGAGAGCATCATCCCCCTTGCCCAACATAGCTGCGATGGAAGAGGCGCCTGTGAAAGAATATCCTCTCAGTGCTGATTTCTTGCTGTGCCAGTAGGCTAAGGAAGTTTCTATGAGCTTCCTGTCCTCATCCTTTTCAGGGTTGATGATCGCCAAAGGATAGATGGAAAGAAGATGAGAGTAATGCCGGTGGGATTGGGCATAAGGTTGGTCAGCACCGATGCGCAGTCCATTTTCATCTTGTGGGAATGGGGTCATGTTCGTGACGACATCCTTCCATTTCCCGTAGAGATCGTCATGGATATGCAATCGGTCACAGATCGCCATCAAGGTCATGCACCCCCATTTCAGGAGGGCGAGGTCATAATTACAATCAGTGGCACTTCCATATTCAGGGGAGAGAGTGGATGGGAGGTGCCATTTGCCCTCCTGGTCCCGGTAAATAAAGTGCAAGTAGTAGTTGATTGCCCCTTTCAGCAACGGAAATAAGTGCTGGCGTAATTTTTCGTCATCCATCTGATGCCTGTAAATCAACCAGAGATTATGGCAAGCCCATGTCAGGTTGCCCACTTCCGCTCCAGTCCCCGGCACATCCACGGGATCGCTCAGGCAGTCCTTTCCCGAGCTCCTGCCGATTCCATAGGAATCAGCCCGATAAGGTTCAGGCACGTTCTGCCGGAGATGATCAAGGTTGCCGTATAATGCGTTCTCCAAGGATCTTGCTAAATCAAGGTGATTGGATGCATTGAGAGCCCAATACGTGAGTTCCACATTCAGGTTCCACCAAGCATTTGGCCAAGGCGTGACCGTCAGCCACGGCCCGCAATTGTCAATCAGCGGACAATCCCCCCTTGTCGCTGAGCCATACTTATACATTTGGATCCAGTAAAATTTCTCTTTCTCCTTGTCATCCAATGCCAGGAAACTTTTTTGGTAATATTGGTGCCACCAGGATTGGTGGTCCTTTTCCAAAGAGTCCCATCCCTTTTTACTGCATACCGCAACGGTTTCCTTCGCCCTTGATTCCGCGTTCATTTGCGGATAGGAATGGGAGATGCAAGATAACAGGACAAAGCCATTGTCCACAGGGGTTTCATTCCAGCAGACTGCAGTCTCTCCACCATTTAAGAGTTTCTGGACGGAGATGCCAGAATGCTCCTTTACCGTCACTTCTGGTTGGGGATGGGAAACATAATCTGAAGGTAAATTTTTCATCCACGACCCTGCCGGTAACTTCGAGTATTGGATCCGTGGACTGTCAGCATTGGCCGGAATCCAGGTGTATGTGCACTTCTCCTGTCCCGAATTGGTAACCATGACACAAATCACCATTTGAGTGGCGGAAACGAAAGCCTTTAGGTCAAATGCACCCTTAGAAGTCGTCACATGAGCGGTAGTCTCTGCATTCCACAGATCCAGTCTCATTCTGATCTTCTGGATCTTGCCGATAGGATTGATATTAAAATGCCCAGTGAGCAATCTGCATTTGCCATAGATACTGCAGTCCGGTCGATGGTCATGCACCTCACTGCTTCCGGTCTCCAATCGCAGGCTGTTCGTTCCCGGTTCCTGATAGATCATCAGTCCTATGTTCCCATTGCCCATGAATGGGGAGACGTCCCATGAATGCGGGATGGAATCCCATGTCAGGTCTTGCCGGTTCATGAAAGCTTGCCAGTCCACTTGTTCGCTTATCATTTTTCCTCCCGTTTTTCCCCAGGTATGGATGCAGGAGAAGAGGAGGAAACAGGCGCATAAATAAATACTTTTTCTTACTTCCATTCAATGATTGAAATAACTTCCCCCAATGCAGGTAAATCAATTCGTCTGAAAGATACCTTGCAAATGAGGCGTTTGACATGATCTAAGCGCAAAAGTACTAAAATAATCTGAAATATCAATTTTAAAAGACTTTCTTCTTTTCGTCACGTTGGCAGAATCTATCATACAAGGATAAATGTCCCTTGATTTTGTTGGGGGCAATAGAGAAAGTCTGAAAAGACAACAGAGTATATGAGCAAGATTTAAAAAAGTCATAAAAAAATAAAATTTCGGACTATACCTTTAGCATAAGTAGTTGCTTGTATTGATGACGAAGCCTAATAGATGCACGATTTCCTCCGTAGAACAGGAGGTAATTATAGTGGCTTGTTTACAAAAAGATGCTTTAACAAATCTTAATAACAACGTTTATGTGTAAAAAAAACTTTTTGATTGTTTTATTGTTCCTGGTATCTTTGACAGTCTATGCCCAAGCACCAGAGAAAAAAGTTACTTTAAAGTTTGACCAAATCACTTTAAAAGCAGCTGTAGATCTTCTTTCTAAATCGACAGGTTATGTTTTTTCTTATGATGCGACATCCATTGATGAAAAGCAACTTGTCAGTTTAAATGCTATGAATGTTCCCATACATGTTGCCATGTATGAAATGCTAAAAGGAACATCAATCCGCTATACGATTGATGGCAATCAAATTATATTGTCATCAGTTGTTAATCAAGCAAATCCGCCGACTAATCCCAGCCATCAAAAGATCCTTATAAAAGGGACTATTGTCGATCATTCTGGTACGCCAATTATTGGAGCGACAGTCTTAATACGTGGTACAGTAAATGGAACAACGTCAGACATAGATGGTCACTACAGTATCATGGCTCCCAAGAACTCGGTATTAGTGTATCGCTATTTGGGCTGTCAAACTGTAGAGAAAGAGGTCACGTCATCACGTCCTATTAATGTAACCTTGGAAGAAGAAAATGTTAATTTGAAAGATGTAGTGGTCGTTGCCTATGGAACACAGAAAAAAGAAGATGTGGTTTCATCTATAAATTCTGTTTCTGGTGATAAGCTTTCAATGCCTACGAGAAGTTTGAATAACATGCTTGCAGGAAAGGTCGCAGGAATTTTGGCTGTGCAACGGAGTGGAGAGCCAGGTAATGACAATGCCTCATTTTGGTCCGAGGTATTAGTTCATACAGAGGGGGAACCAGTCCTTTGGTTTTAGTTGATGGAGTTCCACGCAGTATGTCCGATATTGACGTGGACGAGATCGAAAGTTTTACAGTATTGAAGGATGCTGCAGCGACAGCAGTGTATGGTGCAGAGGGTGCAAATGGCGTCGTATTAATTACAACAAAAAGAGGTAGAGTGCAGAAAACGGAAATAACATTTAATGCACAATACAGTATTGTATCCCCAACACGTATTCCCAAGTTGATGCCATCATATGATTATCTGTCTATGTGGAATGAAGCCAGTTGGAATGACGCAGGCAATCCTGATTGGAATCTTTTTAATCGACCTTATAGTGATGAAGAGTTAGAAAAATATCGGTCAGGAGTCGACCGTGATTTATACCCAAATTCTATTTGGACAGATTTACTATCGAAACATACCCATAATCAAAGATATACGGTTAACTTGAGAGGAGGTTCCGAAAGGAATCGGTTTTTCGTATCTGGGGCCTTTTATAATGAGGATGGAATATTCAAGTCAAACCCAATAGAGGATTATAATGCTAATATAGGTTTAAAACGATATGATTTGCGCTCTAACGTGGATATGAATATTACTCATACTACGAAATTGTCTGTTGATATGAGTGGGCAATATAAAAAGAAGAATGACCCCGGAACTTCCTCCAATAATATCTTCAAGCATATAGTATTGTTTCCTACTCATTTAGTGCCAATGCATTGGTCTGATGGTACGGCATCTATTACGAAAACCGATGCTGACGGTCGTTATAATCCCTATAACTTAATTAATTATACTGGGTACATGAAGAGTTGGTCTGCCTCTATTCAGTCGAAAGTTACGCTCTCTCAGAAATTAGACTTTATCACGAAAGGGTTATCCATCTTGGGCAGTGTAAGTTTTGATGCCTACATTTCGTCAGTCATGTCTCGAACTATGTCACCGGATAAGTACTATGTTACAGGAAGAGATGAGGATGGGAATTTAATCAAAGTATTAAAATCTTCAGGAACGGCATTAGGTGATGCGTCTTTAAGCAGCACAAGTGGTACGAAGAACATATATTTGGAATCCCAGTTAAATTATAATAGAACTTTCTCGCAAAAGCATTCTGTGCAAGGTTTACTGGTCTATAATCAGAGGGAAATTCAATATCAAAATGTATCTGGAATAGCACTTTTACCTCACCGCAAACAAAATGTTGTATTTAGAAGCACTTATGCCTATGATGGAAGATATGTTGTAGAAGGAAGTTTTGGGGTGACAGGATCTGAAAACTTTGCTCCAGGTCATCGATGGGGAATTTTCCCAGCAGTCGGTATTGCTTGGAATGCTCATGCTGAAAAATTTATGAGTAAGGCCCAAGATGTAATTAACAAATTGCGTTTCCGAGCTTCGTATGGTATAACAGGAAATGATGACACAGGATCTGACCGATTCATCTACCGCGAGTCCCTGACCAATAGTGGAACGTCATATTTGGGATTGCAGGCTGGGGCAAATGGAGGTCCTGCAAATGGATATGGGAAAATTTATGAGAATAGCTTTGCCGCGCCTGATTTGACTTGGGAAAAGGAGCGGAAGATTAATATTGGTTTAGACTTAGGTATGTTTAGAGGTCGTATAGAAATGACGGCTGATTATTTTACCAACCGGAGAAGCGATATTTTAATAGAACGTATTACGATACCGACTGCTACTGGTTTCCGAAATAATCCATGGCAGAATTATGGAATAACCTCGAACAAGGGGTTTGATGCAAGTCTTACGCTCAAACATAAAATAGGAGATGTTAATTTATCGGCAATTGGTAATTTTACCTATGCTAAGAATAAGATTATAGAAATGGATGAAGTTCCTCAAACCTATTCATGGTTGGCTGCAACGGGTACCTCCATTGGCACGCCTAAGATATATATAGCGGATGGATTATTTTCGAATGATGATTTTGATATTACTACACATTCTGATGGAAGTCATGGTTATGCACTGAAAGATGGGATTCCTACTTACTCCTCGGATGTAAAGCCTGGTGATATTAAATATAAGGATCTGAATGGTGATGGCAAGATCAATGATTCGGATATGACTTATTATAGTGGTTTATATCCTTCCAATCCTGAAATTATATATGGTTTTGGACTGAATGCGGAATATAAAGGCTTTTATGCTGAAGTCTTTTTCCAGGGACAAGCTAAAGCTTCTACAAATATGAAATCGAATACAAGTTATTTTGTACCCTTCGATTTAGGGCGTGACCAATCATCAGCCCGCCTGGAGGCAGCTGACCATTGGAGTGCTAATGATCCTGATAATATGAACGTATTATATCCGAGACTACATACAAATGAATATTCAAATAATGTACTGCCAAGTACCTGGTGGTATCGTAGTGCAAATTTCCTTCGTTTAAAGAACGTGGAGATTGGATATAAATTTAATAAAAAGTGGATACGATCGCTCAGAATGCAAAGCTTGCAACTTTATGTGCAAGGAACAAATGTAGCCGTTTGGGATCATATAAAACTATGGGATCCTGAAATTCTAAATAGTGGTGCAACATATCCTATTTGCGGTACTTGGACAATGGGGCTTAATATAACTTTTTAATAAACTATTAATACGATAATTATGCAAAGAATGAATATAAAAATAGCTAGTATTTTGCTATTGATGAGCATGATGTTGATGACATCTTGCTCCGATTATTTAGACGTTTCTAAAGAATTGTCAAAGAACTTGGATAAGGAAGAGGTTTTCTCAAATGCTGCTTATTTAAAATCTTGGTACGGAGAGATATATTCTTGGCTACCTAATTATTCTGAGAGCGGATTTGGGGTTCAAAGTAATGGCGCGTTCCAAAACTTATGGTCAATACTATCAGGGGAATTGGTATGTGCCCATCCCAATGTGCTGAAATATGCGCAAAATACTTATACGCCATCTAATGCTCCTTCTCATCGATGGTGGAAATGCTATGAAGAAATCCGCCAATCCATGATATTCCTACAACGTGCGCCAGAATCTCTTGGCAACTCGGAAGATCAATCCGGATATATATCTAAAGCAGAAATGGACCGCATGAAAGCTGATGTCACATATTTAATGGCCTATTACTATTTTCAATTATTTGAATTATATGGTCCTACTCCTATTCTATCTAATATAGCTGATCCAGAGCAAGAAAACATAGATTATAAAAGACCTAGTGTTGATGAAATGGTCAACCATATAGATAGTCTTTTAGACGAATTGATTGATGGTAAATACAAAGGAGTTCTCCCGAACACAATAAAATCAGGTAATAGTGAAGACTACACTCACACAAATTCAGATTATGACTTGAATAACATCCTTCGTCCTACAATGGCTACCGTTTTGGCACTAAGGGCGCGGTTATGGGTCTATGCAGCCTCTCCTTTATTCAATGGTGGTTATCAAGAGGCTTTAGCATTAAAAGACAAAGAAGGTAAACGACTTTTCCCTGACTACGATGCTAATAAGTGGAAAATTGCCAAGAAACATTTGGAAGAATTATTATCGTTTGCAGAGAGTAATGGTTATCACCTTTATCATGCAGCACCAGGCAAAGATGGTACAATAGATCCGAATCAATCTATTTATGAGTTATTCCAGTACTATAATGATGAGATCCTTTGGGCCACAGGTAACAACGATTATAATCATGTGGCTTCTAATATGGAGGCTCGGACCACTCCTGGAGACATGCCTGGTTCAATGGGAAATGTAGGGCCCTATCAAGAGATGGTTGATTTGTTTTTTACTAAGAATGGTTTGGACATCAGTGAAGATACTACTTACCATGAAACAGGATTTACGGATTATCCGAACGTGTGTACTACACTTTCTTCCAGTGTAAAACATTATCATCTTGATAAGCATATCTTTAATATGTATGTTAATAGGGAACCTCGTTTCTATGCAGACATTACTTATGAGGGTAAGAGTTGGCACATTCAGCGTGATCAAAAGACTTATAAAGATTTTGGCGCATATTTCAGCAAGGGTGGTAAGGGTCATCAAGACAATACAATGTACGCGCGTGCAGGTTATCTTCTTTATAAATTCAATAATCGAACATTGTTGAACGTAGGATCCAATACAAAGAGATGGGGACGTCCATGGATATATTTTAGATTAGCGGATTTTTATCTTTATTATGCGGAAGTATGTAACGAGATAGATCCATCTGATCCTAATATTATCAAATACCTTGATTTGGTTCGTGAACGAGCAGGAATTCCTGGTTATAAATCTTTGGCTGCAAAAGGTATCAAGAACATTATTGGTGATCAACAGAAGCAACGCGATGCTATACAGCATGAGCGAATGGTCGAAATGTTTGGAGAAGGTAATTACTATTTCGATACACATAGATGGATGACCGCTGGTTATTCAAAAGATACAGAAGGGAATTGGATAAAGAATAATGATGATAAAAGTATCATTAGAACGGGTATGGATATCAATCAAAGGGCTTGTGAATTTAATTCCAAAGGAATACCTACTCTTTTCTATGACAAGACTGGTACTAACTCCTATTTCAATCGCGTAGTAGTTGATGAATTGCCTTGGATCAAAGCTATGTTATTATATCCTGTACCTTATAATGAGATGCAGAAAAGCAAGTTAATAGTGCAAAATCCCTTATGGGATTAATACTTTAAGTATTATCAGTCAGGAACCATCTTGCATGACAGGATGGCTCCTGACTCTATATTCAATTCATAAATGGAAGAAAAATGAAGTCTAAGTTTTTCTTGTATATTTTTATGTTGCTTTTTATTTCATGTAGCAGTCATGAGATAGAAGAAAACAATAGGTGGTTGGCGCTTCCATCCCCAAGTTTCTCATTTGATTACCTTGGCGGTACGCAAATCCAATCTGCCAAGATAACTTCAGAAATCTTACCTAAGTCTATTACTTATTCTTATGCAGGAGATGGTGATAAATGGTGTACGGTTAGTATAAATGAGTCTACTGTGACAATTAATGTTGAACATTCTTATATAGAAAAAGATCGTTCAACTCAAGTAACTATAGCGTATGAAGACAAGAATCCTGTTATTCTTTCTGTGTCTCAATCAGCAGCTCCAAGCGCAGAAGATACAAAAATAAAAGTTGTCAATGCAACTGCCACCTCTGAGGAAGTGAGTGGAAAGGATGCAGATGGTAATCCACTTACTCTTCCTATGAGTTATGATGGGAATGTGAAGACGTATTATAATTCTAAGTTTGGAAAAGTAAACTATCCATTCACCATTACATATGAATTGGATGGGTTACATACGTTAAGCAAAATCATTTATACTCCTCGGACAGATGCAGGAAACAAATGGGGATCTTTTGACAAATTTACGGTTGAAGGGTCAACAAATGAAGATCCGGAAACATTTATTACATTAGGTGAATACTCTCGTGGAGATAATGTTCAGGTTCCCCTGGAAATACCCATAAGTCATCCTTTAAAGAATGCCAAATATGTACGGTTTACTGTTCATAAAGCTTATCAAGACAGAATTTCTTGCGCAGAAATGGAGTTTTACGAGGCAAGTAAAAACTCTTTTAATATTGCTTCCATTTTTAAAGATCCCCTCTGCACGTGTTTGAAAGAAGGAGTTACAAGAAAGCAAATTTATCAAATTCCTGATAGTAATCTTCTTCAATTGGGCTTAGCTCTATTGGATAATACTTATAATCCGGCATACCGTCATGCATCTTATCGCCCTTATCAAAATCCTTCCATTATGTCCAAAATCAATAAAATGAGCAAATATAGTATGCGCGACGGAGTTACAGGATTATATGCAAAAGCGGGAGAACCTCTTACAGCTATAGTTGGATCTCTATACAAAGGTGCTGATGTCTCTCTCTTGATCCAAGATCTGAATGGCGGATATAATAATTACAAGATTTATACTCTTCAGGAAGGATATAATAAGATAATTCCATCAGTTGGAGGCCTGATTTATGTTTTGAATTATACAGAAGATGCTGTACCGCTACTTCTAAAGACATCAGAAGGCAAGGAATTGTCTTCACAGAAAACAGTAGAAATTCATTTCCCTATGGCTTCTGTCAATGGCTACTTTGATATCGCCAAAAACTCAGAAGCGGATTGGTCGGATATGTTAAAGAAGGCAACTTACCAGGATATAGATGTCTTGGGGGAATATTCTCATTTAACATGGAGAGTATCCGATTTCAGGAAGTACAATACTAATATCATTCAAACTGTGAAGAATCTTGATAATTTAGTCTATAATGAGGAAGACTGGACGGGATTGGTAAAAAATAATAAGATGTTCCCTAATAGAATGCATATTTGTATTGACTATAAAGCAAAAAGCCCTAATTCTTCTGACTATCGTGTTGTATTTAATGCAAGTGACTATTATGCCCAACCCTTTTGTGAACCGGATGCTTTTCCTTCCCGTTGTTGGGGACCGGCCCATGAGATTGGACATTCCAACCAAGTTCGCCCGGGTATGAAATGGGCAGGGATGACAGAAGTAACAAATAATCTTATGTGCCTATGGGAACAAGACTTTCTAGGACGACCTTGCAAACTTTTAGTGGATGGAGCCCAAGACAGTTATAAAAATTTTTATGAGCGGGCTATAAATTATATTGTTTTAGGAAAGCGTGCACATTGCTTGCCAGGGGAGAGCAATATTATTCGTGAGTTGCAATTGGTTCCGTTTTGGCAATTAAAGCTTTATTTGGTGGATGTTCTGGGCAAGAAAGACTTTTATCGTGATCTATATGAACATTTTCGTATTACTCCCGATTTGGATACGTCATCAAAGACACAAGGGATCCTCCAATTGGATTTTGTGCGTCAAGTTTGCAATCTTGCTAAAATTAATTTGATAGAGTTTTTTAAAGCCTGGGGATTCCTAACGCCGGTAAATACAACTCTCAATGACTATGGGAGCAAGAAGTTTGTTATTACACAAGAAGAAATTGATGCATTGGAATTGGAAATTCAAGCAAAGAAGTATCCTAAAGCACCATCAGAATTATGGAAAATAACAGAAAATAATTTAGAGGATTTTCACTGATTATGAACATTCAAAGAGGGCCATTAAAAATCAATGACCTTCATTGAATTTTTAATGCTTTGTTTTTATATTCTAGGCAAATTCGAGAATGGTATGGGCATCTATTCCTAACACGGAATGAAGTCTCTTGGCAACAGCCATCGTTATCTTCCGTTTCCCATTCATCATCTGGCTAAATGCACTTTCATTGACTCCTAATGCGGAAGCAACATCTTTCTGCCGCATGTGATGGGCGTATCCATAATCTTCTATGCATTGCACCAGCGGATTTTTTACTCGCAGGGACTGTAGCCCAAGAAACTCATTCTCATAGTCTGCCATCTTGCGGCTTAACGCTGCGATCTCACGGGTATACTCATTGTCCATGCTTGGTTCAAGCATTCCCTTGCGTGTCGCTTCGTTAATCAGTGTATCAACATGTTGCTTTACGCTATCATATTCTTCTCTTGTTGTAATTTTCTGTACCATAGTTGATTACCTTAATTTATATAATTGAACAGTCTATTTGATCATACTCTGCATGAGTTCCAACGAAACGGATGTTCATAACACCATTCAGGAAAATGACGACAGCCACAATGCGGAACTTGTTCCCACCTATATTGAAAACATACCTGCCATTCTTGATATAATCGGCTGAAGGAAATTGCCGTTTCAGCTCAGCATGTGAAGACCATCTTGCTTCTGACACTTGTATCAGCCATTTATTTATAGGTTTCAATGCCTGTACATGTCTTTGTACAAAGTCATCAAGCAATATTTTATTAGCTACAATCATGATTGTACTTATTTCGTTTGCAAATATATATATTTATTTGTTTATTTGCAAATGAATTTGCAAAAGTCTAAATATTTTATCCCTAAACTCAAGGGATTCTAGAAAAGGAAGTCTATTTGTAAATATAATAAGAGAATGTGTTAAATTCTGATGCATTTTCTTTTCCGTATGATTGAATCATACGGCTACTGCTTTGTACAGACTAAAGGTCTTCCATGTAGGTTTCTTTTTCTGAATGTTTTCGTTAAGATAGATGAGCAGCGCCAAGCTTGCTAGAGCTCTGCCATGGCGAGAA
>ULNB01053567.1_pt1 | contig 35423 bp, 20 predicted proteins | sample 1951811 | NCBI WGS metagenome assembly ULNB01 (sample SAMEA4835566, study PRJEB28245) | human gut metagenome | biome: gut microbiome; material: fecal sample | place: Denmark | collected 2008
AGAAAGTACATTAGGACAAAAAAGATTTGAGGCAGAGCAATTAAGAGATGAAATAGCAGCAGGATATAATAAACTTTACGAAGCATCAATTGTAGCAACTTTATTTGCATATAGCCTAGAGGACCTAGACAAATATACAAAGCTATTAGCAACAGAAATGTCTAAATCTTTGGTAAATATAAAAAGTGCATGGGCAATGCAAGAAGAGGCTTTCCAATCAAATTTACCATTAATGGAAGATAAAATTAAAAAAGTACATACCTTTGACCGTAGATCTATGGGAACTGTATTCCCATTTACGACATCAGAGGTTGGACATCCTTCAGGAATACCACTAGGAGTAAATAAACAAACTGGAGTGCCAATTATGTTTGATAATTTCCACAATTCATTAACAAACTATAACATGGTTATATTTGCTAAATCAGGTGCTGGTAAATCAGTTACAATGAAAACTTTAATTTCTCGTTCAGCAGTATTGATGGGAATACAAAGCTTAGCACTAGATGCTGAAGGCGAGTATAGTATAGTTGCAGAAAGTTTAGGTGGAATAAATGTGGTACTTTCACCAACATCAAAAACAGTTATAAATATATTTGATATTGAAACAGAGGTTGTAAAAGACGAAATCACTGGTAGAGACAGACTAGTGCTTAATGTTGAAAATAAGGTTGAAGACGTTACGCAAGCTTTACTTACAATGGCAAGAGGTAGTACTAGAAGCCAAGAGGTAAATGAACTTACAAAACAAATAATAGCCGAATCAGTTGCAGAAGAATATGCTGCACATGGAATTACATCTGATCCAAATAGCTTATATGAAGCTTCAAATAACGGATTAGAGGGAAATATGCTTGGAAAAGAAAGAAAACAGATGCCTACAATAGGTTCTTGGTATAAAAGAATACAAAATAAGGCGGCAGAAAACACAAATCATGACTATAACTTCCATTACAGCTATTTATTAAAAGTTATGAAACAATACATAAGAGAATATGATGGGCAAATGGCATATTTTGATGGACAATCTACCTTTGATCTATTAGATGGTACATTATTCATCAACCTAGATATATCACAACTAGAAGAAAGATTTGCAAGACCACTAGCACAACAAATTTTGCTAGCATGGATTTGGGAAAAATATGTTAAGAAAAATAGTGAAGATAGAACAAAAGCAGCAAAGAAAAGGGTACTAGTAGATGAAGCATGGATGCTTTTACCATACCCAGAAGCCGTAGACTTCTTAAACACTATGGCTAGACGTGCTAGAAAAAGAAATGTATCTTTGGCAATCATTTCACAAAGATTCCAAGATTTCTATGAAAAACCAGAGGCACAAGCAGTATTAACATCATCAGATACAAAGCTATTTTTAGCACAAGATAAATCAGAAATACAATACTTAAAAGAAGTATTTAAACTAAGTGAAGGAGAAGCAAATTTCTTAATCACTTGCTTTAAAGGAGAAGGATTACTAAAAGTAGGAGCAGATAGCGCAATTATTCAAATACAGCCTACAGCAAAAGAATTTGAATTCGTTGAAACGAACTTAAATAAATTAGCACAGATGAAGAGCCAAAAGAGAAGACAAGAAATTTATTAGGGGGAAGGTATGAAAAAACTAATTACTAAAAACAAAATAATACAAAAGACAGTAATATCGATAATGATAGTATCATTACTTAGTTTTGCAGTTCCAGTTCGTTCTCAAGCTGGCATAGGCGGTGTATTATTAGATCCACTATTTGACTTGATAGGAACACTATTTGATGTCGTAGTTGGAGGACTACAAGCGTTTTTGGTTGATGGTCAAATGAATAACAGTGATGATGGAGGAGTTTTAAATTTATTTTTAGCAGATCCAAAAGATTTTCTAAAAAATGAAAATGGAAAATATGATGAGTTCCAGTATCCAGCAGGCGCAGAACCAATGGAAAAAATAAAGGAAAGTGGTTTGGATAAAAAGATTTTGTTTGGAGGTGCGAATTATTATATTCCTACATTCAAATATACTCCGGATAAAATTTTTGCAAATTTAATTCCAGCACTGGATATAAACTTTGTTAATCCAAATCAATGGAATGGTAATACAGAAATGCAGGAACGATCAGTTGCAATACAACTTCATGATACTATAGCAAGTTGGTATGTAGCTTTAAGAAATTTAGCAATTGTTGGTTTAATGTTGGTACTTGTATATGTGGGAATTAGAATAATTATAAGCAGTACATCATCTGATAAGGCTAAGTATAAACAAATGCTGATGGATTGGCTCATTGCAATGTGTTTACTATTCTGTTTACATTATATTATGACATTTACTATTACTATTGTTGAAGAAATTTCAAATGCATTGAATGGAGCAACAGATGGGTTAAATGGAAATAATATTACTGTAAGAATAGTAGAAGATGATGGTGAGACAGCAGTAAAAGCTGGGGAAAAAGATGTGCAGTTTAGTACTGATTTAATGGGATTAATTAGATTTAATATGCAATCTAATAATGGATGGAATAAACTTTTATATCTAATTTTTTATATAGCAATGGTAATATATACATGTTTATTTACTTTTTATTATTTGAAAAGGGTAATAATAATGGCATTTTTGACTTTAATAGCACCATTAGTAGCATTAACATATCCTATAGATAAACTAAAAGATGGAAAAGCACAAGCATTTGATATGTGGATCAAAGAATACATATTCAATGCACTATTACAGCCATTCCATTTAATTATATATACAATATTTGTTAGTTCAGCAGTAGAATTAACAGCCAAAAACCCAATATTTGCAATTATTGCACTAGCATTCATAACACCGGCAGAAAAACTATTAAGAAAATTCTTTGGATTTGAAAAAGCATCAACAGCAGGAGCATTAGGAGGACTAGTAGGTGTAGCAGGTGGTGCTGCAGCAATGAATATGGCTAAAAACTTCTTAAGTTCAAAAGGTAACAAGGGTGGAAGCAGTGGAGGAAAAGGCAATATTAAGACGAAGAAAACCCCAGAAGCAGATACACCAAGCTTAGCAGAAACAGGAGTAGGCAAAAACGGAACATCAGATTCAAATGGTAATTTAGAACAAGGAAAACCTGAATTATCAAACAATCAAAATAAAAATAATGATAACAATTCAGGTAATCAAGGCAATAATCAACCAGTGGATACATGGGATGATAATGACATGTACTTAAATCCAGAAAAATATTCGGACCAAGATACTCAAACTCAACCAACAGAACAAAATACGGATGGAATGTGGAAGAGAGCATTTGCTTGGAAACAAGATGATGCTAGAGGTTTTGGAGAATGGATAGGAGACAGCACTAAAAATTTAGGAAAAGAATTACGGAAACAAATTTGCCGGAACAAACCTTGGACAAAAAACAATTAAATTTGGAAGAACAATAGGAAATGGAGCAAAATCTGTAAAAGATTTAGCTAAAAAAGGAATAGGATATATTCCTAAACCAATTAGAAATACAGCAAGAGGAACGTTTAATGTTGCTAAGAAAGCAGCTATAGGTACAGCAAAAACAGTAGGCAAAGCGGCACCTGGAGCTATACTTGGAATGGCTGCAGGAATAGCAGGAGACGAATTAGGAGATGTTTGGAAATATACAACAGCAGGAGCAGCATTAAGTAGTGCAGCACTTCCGGGAGCGATAAGCTCAGCAAGATCATCAATCTCAGAAGCTTATAAAGAAGGTGCTTATGGTCCAGATACTCTTATTTCTCAGGCTGAAAGAGACTATGTAAAGAGTACAGAGTATGATGCAATATATCAACACGAATTTAAACATGAAGATGGCTCAGCACTATCTAAATCAGAACTTAAAGCTAAAAAAGAGCAAGGAGCTTATTATAGTGCACGTGGAATAGATGGCGATAATGCTATAAAAGCAATTAAGCTAGAAGATAAATTAAAGAAGGAACTAGGACCAGTCAGTGATGATACAGATGTACAAGGATATATAGCAAGAGTAATGAAAGAAGCAAAAGGATATGATGCAAAGGATTTAAGAGATAAACAAAAAGTAACTAACTTAACAAATAGCTTAAAATCTGCACTTGAAAAGGGTGGATATAGTAGTTCTGATGCAGGAAAAGAGGCAAGTAGAGCGGTTAAGTATATTAAAGCAGCTAAAGGTGTGAAAGATTAATAAATAAAGGAGAGCTATAACAATGATAAAGTTATTAAGATACTGGAATCAAAACAAACGAAAGATAATAATAACGATAGCTGTTATAGCTTTTGTTTTTATAATTATACAGGTTGCAAATCAGATTGTAAAAAAACAGAATGCAGATAAAATCAATAATAACAGAACAAACACAATTTCAAAAGTAACAGACTTACAAAAACCAACCAGATCAACTATAACAGGGCAAAATGTGTCAGAGACAGTTACTAAGGAGAACACTGACATCATAAAAACTTTTGTTGATTATTGTAACAATAATCAAACGCAAAAATCATATGAGTTATTATCAAATGACTGTAAAGAAGAATTTAATAATAACATTAATGAGTTTATAAATGATTATTATAATAGAATCTTTAAAACTAAAAAAACATACAACTTAGAATTGTTATATACTGAAGCAGGTTCATATACATATAAAATAACATATTATGAAGATAATTTGTTAGCAACAGGTGGAACTGGAGCAAATAATAATTTCGAGGATTATATAACAATAATAAATCAAGATGGGGAAAGAAAACTTAATATAAATAACTTTATAAAAAATCAAGAAATAAATAAAACTCAAGTAACAAACAATATAGAAATAACAATAAAGAGCAAAAAAGTATATAGAAGTTATGAACAATACAAAATAACAATAAAAAATAATAATTCAATTACAATTTTACTTAGTGATGGGAAAAACAGCGAAGATATTTGTTTGTTAGATAAAAATGATACGAAATATGTGGCTTTTTTACATGAAATCCCAGAATATAATTTATTATTAAGAGCAGGAAGAACTACGGAATTAAACATTTCATTTAATAAAATATATGCTCCAACTAGAGTAATAGAAAAGATACAATTTGGAAATATAACTCTAAACCAAGAAACAAATACAAAAACAAGTATAACAATAAAAATCTAGCAAAGAAGGTGAGAAAATGGATGAAGAACAAAATAATGAACAAAGCTTAGCAGAAAAAGCAAGTGATACTATTCAAGACACAAAAGATGCAGTAAGAGATGGAGCTAACTTAGCTAAAAACGTATCTACTGGAAATGTACTTGGTGCAGTAAAGAATGGATTTAGTCTTTTAAAAAACAAAAAAGTTAGAATAGCAATAATATCTGCAATATTAATACCTATAATTGTAGTTGTATCATTAGCAATGTCATTATTTAGTATATTTGATACAATAGGAAATACTATTCAGAGTGTAATAAATTCATTCGTAAACCTTTTTACAGCAGATGATTCATGGGATGGTTCAATTACTATCAAAGATGATGATATCAAAAAAGTTATTGATAACATTCAAGAAATGGGCTTCGATATGGATGACCTGTGGTTACTGGGAGATATAGAAACCGATGATACGGACACAGATGAAACATTAAAAGCAAAACAAGAAGAAGCTTCTAAAAAATATGTAAGGAAATTTTTAGAGGCACAACTTGTAACAGAAACACCTCACTATGAACCAGTGATTGCAAGTGGTAATGCATATAACCAAAAAACATATGGACAAGTATACATATATAGAGCAAATGATCAGGAATATATAAATGAAAATTCGAAAGCAACTCCTATGTCGTGGATGTCATATTCGACGATGCAAGAAGAAGCAGCAAAAAACAATGAAAAAGGATTAAATACTATAAAAAATCATTATTCAATAGATGATGAAGGTAAACTAGTAATAGCACAGTGGACAAAAATAGAAACTACGGGAAAAGCCGATGAAGTTATAATTAGTTTAAAACATATAGATTATAAAAGTGCTATCTCACAATATACTACTCCAATGAACTTTTTTATATATTTAACTATGGTATCACAAAATCCTGAATTTGTATCTGCAGTTACAGATATGGTGAAGAATAGTAGAATAGAATTAACAATTATGGATACAAAAACTGTAAATGTAGAAACAGATACATATGAATATACTACCCAGACTAAAACAACCTATGAAACAAAGAAACAGGGTGTGGTAATAAATACAGAAACAAGAGGAGGAGAGCCCAAAAACCATTCAAGGAAAATTACAACAACTACAACTACAGTTATTCCTACACCTAAAATAACATATGCTAGAACTTGGTTTTATGAGCAAAGAGTAACATATAAAATAGATAACCAAGATCCTTATTATAATTCTGAAACATATACAGCAAATGAAGACCCATCACTTGCTGAAGACCCAGAACCTGGAGATCCACCAGCAGGTGAAACTGTAGTTTGGAATACAGACAAATGTAGGACATTTACAACTAATATAACAGGAACAACATATAAAGAAGAACCAAGAAGAGGTGTAATAGACAAAACAGGTGAAAAGGGTAGTAATGGTGTAACACAAGATTCATATAAAAATGAAAGAAGACAAGTAAAAAACAATTTTACAGTTGATGACAAAACAACATTCCTAGGACTATTAGATGACTACTTTAAAATTCCAAATTCAAATAGATATGAAGCAGCAGGAAAAACAAATATGGTAAGTGGAGCTGAATGGCTATTTGGCTTAATGGAAAAAGACGGAAGATTACAAAACTTAGAACAAGTCATGAGATATGTTATGTATAAATATACTGGAAAGGACTATGGCGTAAAAGAGCTTGATTTTAGCATATTTGATATCAAGGATTTCAGTGAAATATCAGGCTTAGGATCTTTAAAAGCTTTTATAAGGTATTTTGAAGGTACGAGAGAAGAGGGCCGGACAATATGTTGTATATAAAGATTCAGCTGGAAATAGAACTGTTGGATATGGAGTTAATATAGAAGCACAGGGCTCAAGATTTATAGCGAGAGGAATAGATCCTTCTACTCTAAAAGAAGGAGATAAAGTAGATAATGAATTAGTAGACAGTATAGAAGAAGAGATATTATCTGAAATGAAAGCATCAGTAGAGACAGCAACAAATGGTTTGGGGTTAAAATCATATCAAATTATAGCACTAGTTAGTAGATATTATAATTGCGGAAATATAGTTGGATTTAAAGATGCATATAATAAATACTGGAACGAAAAAGATAATGAATACGGTATAGCAGAAAATGATGCAATGTATAACCATGCTTTATATAAAAACTATATGAATACACCTACAAAAGATGGCGCAGGTAACATATTGGCAGGTTTGGTTACAAGAAGAAAAGCAGAATGGTTGTTATTTAAGACAGGATATAATATCGCAACACATAGTTTTACACCAGAGGGTGGAGCTATAATTGAATGGGCACAAATTATACATCAATATATGGAAGAAAACAATTATGTTTATTGTGTATATGGTGGAAACAAATATGAAGAATGTGATAAAATGGGTAGAGGAAAACATTATTTGTCATCTACATTTGAGGGATCAAAAGTCAGCCCACAGACAAGAAAAACATGCTGTGCAACATTTGTATCGTGGGTAATGCAGGAGGCTGGATATATGACTGCAGAGGAACATAATACTAATTATTGTAATGGAGCGGAAAATCTAGCCGAATTCTTAGAAAAAAATAAAGGCTTTACAAGGGTGGCAAAATCCGAATTAAAACCAGGAGATATTGTTGTATGTGCTGGACATGTTGAAATATATGCGGGAGACGGTCAAGTATATGCGGCAGGAAGTGGTAATGCAATTAGAAGGGTATCACCAAATAGTAATACTTGTCTGAATAAATGCATATATGGTCTAAGAGCACCACAATAAAATAGAAAGGAGTTTTATATAATAATAAATTTATTATATAAGTGAATTTCATGAAAAATATTAAAATGTTAATAATTATTATATGTACTATAATTACTATATTACTTATAACAATTTTACTTATATTGAATATAAAGAATAATTCGGCAACATTAATTAATGAAATACCAGACGAAGGGGAAACATATGAACTTACAAAGGAATTAAAAGTAGTAACAATTAGAAATGACTTTTACGTTATAAAAACTTGTATTGAAAAATTTTATAGTACATATGCAAATATATTTAACAATTTTAATAGTAATTATATGCTAGAAGGTGAAGCACTTGAAAGTATAAAAAGAGAGCAAAATAATAATATCACAGCAATATACTATATGCTAGACGAAGAGTATATAAAATATGCAGGCATTACAAAAGAAAATTTATTAAATAAGTTACCAAAGATAAATGAAGTAAATGTAGAAATAAATGATATGTATGTTAGTGAACAGAAAGAAAACTTATATGTATATGTTGTATACGGAAATTTACTAGATATTAAGGCTAATAAAAACCAAGACTTTTCTGCAATAGTAAAAACAGATATGAAAAACAAAACTTTTAAAATATATTTACAAGATTATGTTAAAACAAAATACGCTAATTTGAAAACTGGTGATAATATACAAATTTCAGTAGAAGAGAGTATAAAAAATGATATATATAATGTATATCAATATAAAGCAATTAATGATGAAACATATATAACAGATGTGTTTAATACATATAAAAGAGATTTGTTATACAACAGAACTAGAGCATATGAACTATTAAATACAGAATATTCTACTAAAAAATTTGGTACACAGTTAAATTTTGAAAACTATGTAAAAAGTAATATATACAAATTAGGAACGATGACCTTAAGTAAATATCAAAAGAAACAAGCAGATAGTTGTACACAGTATGTATGTGTGGACCAAAATCAGAATTATTACATATTTAATGAAAATGGAATAATGAATTTTAATGTAATATTAGATACTTATACAATAAACTTACCAGAATTTACAGAAAGGTATAATAAAGCATCAGATGAAGAAAAAGTACTCTTAAATATTCAAAAATGTTTTGCTGCTATAAATGATAAAGACTATAACTATGTATATAGCAAACTAGATAATACTTTCAAGTCTAATAATTTCAAAACACTAGCAGACTTCCAAAAATATATAAGTTCTAACTTCTTTGAGAAAAATGAAATATCTGCAAGCAATGCAAGGAAGCAAGGGGATATTTATATGTACGATATAAAGATTAGAAATGAAGAAGGTACAAAGAGTATAACAAAAACATTTGTAATGCGTTTAAATGAAAACACTGATTTTGTAATGTCATTTGGAATATAGAAAAAACTTGTGGAGAATAAAATCTTCACAAGTTTTTACTTATATGATATAATAAAATAAATTCAGTTAAGGAGAAAATATTATGGAGCAAAAACAATCAGAAGAAGTAAGGCAAACGATGGCACAAATTTATACACAAATAGCACAAAGAGAAGGAAAAGACACTGCAATTTCAAATATAACATATTATAAAGAATTTACCTTTAGTTCAGCAAAATTTATAGATAATGACATATTCATTGTTAAATTGCAAAAGACTCAAGGAAAAGATCAAATACAAACATTTGAAATATATAACAAAAAAGGAGAGCAAATAGGAATAGTAGATGAAAAAGGTAAAATTCAATTTAGACCTGAGTATATAGAAAAATTAAGAGATGAATTTACTAAATTTTTTGAACTCTTAAGATTAGACAATGCAGAACTTGAGTTGCCTGAGAAAATAAAAGAAGAAGATATATCACTAGAGCATGAGGAATTAGAAAAAGAAGTTGAAAAATTAGATGGTGATAAAGCGAAAAACGAGAAAAAGGTAGAAAAACAAGAAGAGAAGAAAGAGGATAATGCACAAGAACAAAAAATTGCAACTAAAAAAGGAATACCAGTAAATAATATATTAATAGTTAGAGATAATAGTAACTTATACAAGGACCATCCAGAATTAGAAAAAGGATTAATCTTTAGCCGTGATAATGATGGACTAGTAAAGGCAGAATATGTTGATGAAAATGGAGATCTACAACCTTCTAAATATATTCAGCCATCAAACACTTCAATTAGACAAGAGACCATATCTATGGGAAGAGATGGCAACCCTATGACAAGAGAAACTCCACAGCAAGTAATGAGAACTCAAAACTTAACTAGAAGAGATCCAGACGTAAGAGATGTTAGAATAAATGTAAAATTTGATCAGTATGGATATTTAGACATAGAAGAAGCTAGACAGGGAAGAAATGGAGAATGGGCAGCACATGACATTGAGGTTAGAGGAAGAGACTATAATAGTGCAGAAGTAAATGAAGCAACATCCATGAAAACAGGAGTTGCGGATCCAGATAAAGAAACTAGTTCATATGAAGCAGTGGAGAATATGGGAAAACCACAAGATGAGATTCAATATGATAGAACGTATTTAATGCAACATTCTGATGAAATAATAGAAAGCTTTATAGAGCAAGGATATCAAAAGCATGAAGCTGTGGCAATTTTTAATTATATGATAGGAGAAGAAGAATTAACAGAAAAACAAGCTAAAGACAGAGTAAATGACGACATAAAAGAAGTAAAACAAGAAGAAAGAACAGAAGAAGAGGAAGAAAGAACGCCTTGGGGAGATGCAGAAGCAAGAGATGCTAGAAGATAATTAAATTATTCATAAAACTCACCTTTATAAATATAATGTAAAAGGTGAGTTTTTATATGAAAAAGATAAAGGATGATTTTGGGGACAGGGGCAAAAAGCACCCCTTTAAAAATGATTATAATATAATAAAAAAGATAACATTTGCTTTTTTAATGTTTACTATATTATATATAAATACCATCTCATACGCTAATATAGATGATAATGAAATAATAGATGTAGATGAGATAAAAAAAGAAACAATTGAAACTGTTGCAAAAAATGCAGATGAACTAAAGCTAAATGCAAGAGTAGGTTTAATATTTGACAGAAATTCAAAAACGATATTATATGAAAAAAACGGACTTAAGCAGGTTCCGATGGCAAGCACAACCAAGATAATGACAGCTATAGTAGTATTAGAAAATTCTAATCTAAATGATATTGTAACAATAAGTAAAAAAGCGGCAGGAACTGGAGGCTCCAGATTGGGATTAAAAGCAAATGATAAAATTACAGTACATGATTTATTATATGGACTAATGTTAAAGTCTGGAAATGATGCAGCCGTAGCTTTAGCAGAACATGTTGGCGGAGGAATAGAAGGCTTTGCAGACCTGATGAATAAAAAGGCAAGTGAAATGGGATTAATAAATAGCCATTTTGTGACTCCACATGGGTTAGATCAAGAGAAACATTATACAACAGCATATGAACTTGCATGTATGGCAGATTACGCACTTAATATACCAAAATTTAAAGAAGTTGTAAATTCAAAAAGTTATAATATTACAATAAATGCCAGAAGCAGTTTAATAGGAAATACAAACGAACTATTAGGAAACCTAAAAGGAGTGTATGGAGTAAAAACAGGTTTTACAAATGGAGCAGGCAGATGTTTAGTAACAGCGTGCAAAAGAAATGATCTAGATATCATAACAATAGTGTTGGGTGCAGATACTAAAAAAATCAGAACTTTAGACAGCATAAAATTGATTGAATATGCATATAAAAATTATGAAGTGATTGATATTGAAAAAAATATTAAAGAACAATTTGAAAATTGGAAATATTTAAATGAAAAGCACATATATATAAATAAAGCAAAACAAAAAAACATAGATTTAGAGATTGAAAACTTAGACTATTCCAAGATTGCAGTAAAGAGAACAGATATTGATAATGTGAAAATAGAGATAAATTCACTTTACTATTTAGAAGCACCAGTAGAAGAAGGCAGAGTCATAGGTAGCGCGAAAGTGCAAATAGCTGGAAAAACAATAGCCAATTTAAGCATAAAGAATAAGCAAATCATAGAAAAAAAGAATATATTTGATTATTTTATAGATTTTTTATCATTAGTACCTTGACTTTTTTATGAAAATTTGTTATTATAAATATGCTTTGAGAAAAGCATATGCGGGAATAGCTCAGTTGATAGAGCGCTGCCTTGCCAAGGCAGAGGTCGCGGGTTTGAGCCCCGTTTCCCGCTCCATTTTTTATATTAAAAAATGGCACCTTAGCCAAGCTGCTGAGGTTGTTCGAACGCTAGTGAGTTACAACATCAGTATGCAGGGAGCGCTAGCGAGTCGCTGGTAAGTAAACTTATTCGTGACTATAATTAAATATTTTTGGCGCCTTAGCCAAGCGGTAAGGCACGAGTCTGCAAAACTCTGATCATCGGTTCGATTCCGATAGGCGCCTCCAACAAATAAAAAACAATGAAACCTAATAAAGTTTCATTTTTTTTGTGGTAAATTGATAAACACCCTACGGAAACCTGGCAAAACGCCATTTAAATGCCTAAAAAACTTGAAATTGTTACAAAAATGTAATATAATTGTAATATAATGCATAAAAATTAAATTTTAAAATGGAAAATGTATATCCGTAAGTATAAAAAATAGTGTTAAAAAAACGCATGTAACATAGGAAAAAACTGCTATTGACATTGATAAAATACGAAAGTAAAATATAAGTATAATATTATAACTAAAAGGAAGGTAAATCAATGAAAAGAAAAGGAATAATATTTATAACAATTTTGTTTCTAGTAACTTGTATGCTTAGCTTGTTTACTACAGTCAAAGCAGCTACAGGTAGTATGTATCTTAATATTAAACTATTGAGAAATTCAGGTTATGGATATAAACTTGCAAGCAATAACAAAAATGTATGGAAAATTTATGAAACAGATGGAAATGGTAATGATAAAGGTTTAAACAGTACAATATATTGTTTAAAAGGTGGCCCTGGATTTGGTTCTAGTGATTATGTATCAGGAACACCACAAGAAACACATTACACACAATATTTTAATTTAAAAGATCCAAACAGTATAACACCAAATCAATATAAGAATGTTTTACCAGACACTTCAAGTAAAGAATATAAAGCATTGTTATGGATATTAGACAACTGTTATGTAGCACCAAAAACAAACCCAACAACAGAAGAAGCAAACAGAGCAGTACAAGACAAAAAGAATTTATTGAATGCTGCAGCAGCATATGCAGAAGAAGTTTCTAATACAGATGTAACAATTAATGAACTAAATCTATTAACAGATGATGATATAGATGCAGTACAACAAATAGCAGTATGGTATTATACAAACCCAGAAGGAGACTCATATCATGTTACAAGTATTGATTTTTGGTTAAACAGTGTACAAGGAACAGAAAATAGTACATTTAAATCAATGATCAACTTTGGAGATGATGGATGGGATAGAGCAAATGCTTGCCAAGCATTATTTGATTACCTGGTACAAACTCCACAAAAAGCAGATTTCACATATACTATTGATAATAGTAACGTAACACCAAACCCAATAAAGATAGCTGATACAGATGCTAAAATTGTAAAGAATGGTGATAATTACATAGTTGGACCATTTAGACTACAAAGACAAGGAAATATAAATTATTCTTTTGATGCGAAATTTTTAGACCAAAATAATACTGTAATTTCAAGTATAACATTATTAGATTCAAACAAAGATCAAACAAATAAGTCAATCAAAAATTTAGTTGGAGAGGATTTTTACATTTCTGTACCAACAAGTGCAAATATTGAATCAATCAAGCTTGAAATATCTGGTTCATATACAACAACAAAATCAACATATTGGTCAGTAGAAAATCCAGATTCTGCTAAAGACCAACCAGTTGTAAAAGTAGAAAAAAGCAAGATAGATTTTAATGACAGTAAAACAGTTATAAAAGAAGAGGAAAAATACTTTGACTTAGCATTAAGAAAATTCATTATATCAATAAATGGTCAAGCACCATCAATTGATAGAACACCACAAATAGACGCAACAGAGTTAGCTAAACTAATTAGTGGAACTACAACAACAGCTAATAAAGTACATACTAAGGATCCATTAACAGTAAATAATGGTGATAAAGTAGTATACAAAATTAGAGTATATAATGAAGGAAAAATAGATGGTTATGCAACAGAGATTACTGATTATTTACCATCAGGATTAGAGTTTATACAAAGCTCAGAAAGTACAATAAATCAAACCTATGGATGGGCAAATCCATCAGGAGATGGAAAAACAATAAAAACAAGTTATTTGGCTGACAAATTAATTACAGCATTTAATGGAACAGAACTAAAATATTTAGATGTTGAAATTGAATGTAAAGTAGTAGCTCCAGCTCAATCAACAGACCAAAAACTAAAAAATATAGCAGAAATAACAGCACATAAAGATAAAGACGGAAATGAAAATGTAACTGATCGTGATTCACAACCAAACAATGTGGATTTAGATAATTATGATAGAACAAGCCAACAAGATGATGATGATTTTGAAGAATTAATAATGGGTGGAAAACATTTTGACTTAGCATTAAGAAAATTTATCATATCAATAAATGGTCAAGCACCATCAGTTGATAGAACACCTCAAGTAGATGCATCAGAATTGACTAAATTGGCCGATGGAACTATAACTACAGTTAATAAAGTACATCCAAAAGATCCATTAACAGTAACAACAGGCGACAAGGTAATATACAAAATTAGAGTATATAATGAAGGAGAATTAGATGGTTATGTAACAGAACTTACAGACTATTTACCATCAGGACTAGAACTTGTACCAAATACAGAAAGTACAATAAATCAAACTTATGGATGGACAAATCCATCAGGAGATGGAAAAACAATAAAAACAGCTTATTTAGCAGACAAACTAATCGAAGCATTTAATGGAACAGAATTAAAATATGTTGACGTGGAAGTTGAGTGTAAAGTAGTAGCACCTACTCAATCAACAGATCAAAGATTGAAAAATATAGCAGAAATAACAGCGCATAAAGATAAAGATGGAAATGAAACTGTAATTGATCGTGATTCTCAACCAAATAACGTAAACAAAGATAACTATGGTACAACAAGCCAAGAAGACGATGATGACTTTGAAGATTTAATAATGTTTGGAAAATACTTTGATTTAGCATTAAGAAAATTCATTACAGCTGTAAATAACAAAGAAATTACAAATAGAGAACCACAAGTTGTCCTTGATGCATTAAAAGATGGAAGCTCAACAACAGCAACATATAATCATCCAAAAACACCAGTAAATGTATATAATGGTGACATAGTAACATATACTATTCGTGTCTACAATGAAGGTCAATTGGACGGTTATGTAACAGAAATAACAGACCATTTACCACAACAATTAGAATTTATAGTAGATGATGAACTAAATGCAAAATATGGATGGATTTTATCAGAAGATGGAAGAACAGTAAAAACAAATATAACATCTTCTACAACATCAAGTTTTGCAAGTAGAGACCAAATCTATGAAGATAGAACAAACAATACAGACAAAGTTTTATTAAAAGCATTTGACGGAAATGTATTAGATTATATTGATGTTAAAATTAAATGTAAAGTAAAAGACAATATTAGCTTATATGAAAAAATAACAAATATTGCGGATATTACAGATTTCACTGATAAAAATGGAAATGCTATAATTGATAGAGACTCACAAAAATCAAATGTAGTATTACCAACAGATGAAACATTACCAGAATACAAAGATACAGAAATAGAACGTGGAGATACATACATTGCAGGACAACAAGATGACGATGATTTTGAAAAATTGATACTTAAAAAGTTCGATTTAGCATTAAGAAAATTCATCACAGGTGTAAATGAAAAAGAAATTACAAACAGAGCACCAGTATTTACAAAAACATCAGATGGCAAATATGAATATGTACATCCAAAAGATCCAGTTGATGTAGCAAATGGAAATACAGTTATATACACATTAAGAATATTTAATGAAGGTAATGTGGCAGGATATGCTGAAGAAGTTAAAGATAATTTACCGGAAGGACTAGAATTCTTACCAGAAAACACAATAAACACTGCATTTAAATGGAAAATGTATAAAGAAGATGGAACTGAAACTACTGATGTAAAAGAAGCAAAATTTATTAAAACAAACTATTTATCTAAAGCAAATGAAACTGTTGAAGGAAATAATATATTAAAAGCATTTGATCCTGAAACAATGACAATGCCTGATTATAAAGATATAAAAATTGCATTTAAAGTAACAGAGCCAAATACATCTGATAGAATTATAATAAATACAGCAGAAATAGCTGATGACGCAGATGAAGATGGAAATGAAGTTGATGATATTGACTCAACTCCAGATAACAATGTTCCTGAAGAAGACGACCAAGATATAGAAAAAATTAAAGTAAAATATTTTGACTTGGCTCTAAAAAAATGGGTAACAGAATCAATAGTAACATACAATGGAAAAACAACTGTTACTAAAACAGGACATACAGGGGATGAAAATCCAGAGCCACCAGCAAAAGTTGAAATTCGTCAAGACAGAATCAATAAAACTACTGTAAAATTTAAATTTAGTATTAAAGTAACGAATGAAGGCGAAATAGAAGGATATGCTAAAGAAATAATAGACTATATTCCAGAAGGACTAAAATTCGTTGCAGAGGATAATCCAAAGTGGAGATTAACAGATGATGGAAAAGTACTAACAGATCAACTAAAAGATGTCCTTATAAAACCAGGAGAAAGCCAAACAGTAGAGATAATACTTACATGGATAAATGGAAAAAATAACATGGGATTAAAAACAAACTGGGCTGAAATTTATGAAGATTACAATGAACATAATTCACCAGATATCGATTCAACACCAGGCAATAACAAAAAAGGAGAAGATGATATCGATGAAGCACCAGTTATCCTAACTACTGCAACAGGTAATGCACCTACATATGCTACACTTGCATTAGCATCAATAAGCATGATTGCAGGAGGAATAGTTTTAATCAAGAAATATGTAATTTAACAATAAAAATAATGCTAAAGTAATTTTAGCATTATTTTTTGTTTACATTAAAAAGCGCTTGTGATATAATATTTTATGTGAAAATGTAACAAAGGAAGGTTGGACATATGAATCAAATTCTTGCTGTTGAAAATAAAAAGAAGGAAAAAGTTAAAACTAAAAAAATAAGAACTGGCAGACCAATAGAAATAAAAGGCATAGTGATGTTTTTTGCCGTAATAATTATGGTATTTGGACTTACTCTTGCAGGACAAGGCTCATATGCCTTATATAAAGATATAGATGACAGAAAACCAGAAAATATACCATATGTTACAATAGGAAGAGTAAATGATAAGGCTATTGTACAAATTAGTAGTAATATTGAAATTTCGAAGTTAGTATATTCTTGGAATAATGGAGAAGAAAGTGCTATACCAATTGGAAGTACTAATGCGAGAGAAGAAATTACTCTTTTAGGATATGACAGTGTTTTAAATCTTACAATAGAAGATATGAATGGTAAAAGAGTAAAATTTCAAAAACAATATTTATTGACAGGAGTAGATATTACAAAGCCAGTTGTTGAAATTGAAACAAAAGATGGAAACGATAAAATGAAGATTGTGGCAAAAGATGAAACAGGAATAGCATATATAACATATCAATGGGAAGATGGGGAGCCAGTTACAGTTAATGCAGATCAACAGGGACAAACAGAAATGATTGTACAAGTACCATTAACAGTAGGTTTAAAGAAAATAAAAATAATAGCAGTAGATACAAATGGAAATATTGAAGAAATTGAAAGAGAAATTACTACTTCTACTTCAAGGCCTAAAATGACACTTAGACGCAATAAACAAAAAATATCTATAGAAATAGAAGATAAAGACGGAATAAAAAGTATCAAAGCTAATCTTAATGGAGAAGAGTATGAAATAACGAATGTAAATAGAAAAAAAGTTAAAGTAGGATATTTATATTTAAGAGAAGGAAATAATACTATTTCAGTTGAAGTTACAAATGTAAATGACTATACAGAAAAAGCAACTGCAGAATTACAATATAATCCATAATAAAAGGAGACCAATAATGGCACAAGAGATTTATTTAATTGATGATGGAAATGAATTAAAAAACAAATTGACAGAGTTGTTTAAAAAAGAAAAAGATTATAAATTTAAAAAAGCTAAAACAACAGACATAGAAACAGTACTTAAAAATATTCCTGCTTTGATAATAATAAATGAAGATGGAATACAAGAAAATATCATAAAGTTATGTGACAAAATTAGAGCAAATGAAGACAATAGCATAACTCCAATAATTGTAATTTCATCAATAACAGAAAAACAACACAGGGTACAAATTTTACAAGCATGTGTTGAACATTATATAAAAGCACCAATTGATGAGGAATATCTATATTATACAGTTAAAAATGTAATACGCTTGCTTGATACAAACCGTAGAGTAAGTCCACTGACAGGATTACCAGGTAATGTTCAAATTCAAGCAGAAATAAAAAAACGCTTACTTAATAATGAACAATTTTCAATTCTATATATAGACTTAGATAATTTCAAAGCATATAATGATGTTTACGGATTTTTAAATGGAGATGAAATGATTAAGTTTACAGCAAGATGTATATCAAATCATTTACATGATACAGAAGATGAAGGAAATTTTGTAGGACATATTGGAGGAGATGACTTTGTTGCCATTACTTCTAATATAAATTGTGAGCAAATATGTCAGAATATTGTATTGGAATTTGACCAAGGAGAACTTAAATATTTTAATAAAAAAGATATTGAAAAAGGATACTTAGAAGTACCAAATAGAAAATGTATAATAGAACAATTCCCACTTACAAGTATATCAATTGCAGTAGTTGTAGTAGATGAAGGTAGATTTAAAAATGTATTAGAAATAGGTGAAACTGCTGCACAAGTAAAACACTTAGCAAAGACCACACCTGGTAGTACATATGTAATAGACAGAAGAAAGCATGGTTCCAACTAGAAAAAATATAAAAGCTATTTACAATATTCGACAAGAGTGTTAATATAAAGATAACAATAAAGGAAAAAATGGGGGAAGAAACAAATGAGTAAATGTAAGAAAATCTTGTTATTGCTAACATTGATGTTAATAGCAATAGTAGGCACAGTAAGTGCACATTCAGTGGACTTAGACCCAGAAAATCTAATATCATTTCCATTTATAGTTAGTGAGGGAAAAGGAAAGATAACTGTAAAAAGTTCTGTAACAAACTATACATTGTATTATCAAAATGTAGAAATATCAAATGCAACTTATGATGAAATTAATACGATAAAGGAAAATGGAAAAGCTGAATTGTCAACAATAGAAAGACAAATGAATTCTTTAAAAGAAGAATACAATAATTTAAAAACTATTAAAGACGAAAAATATACTACATATCAAAATGCAATAAGTAACAATTTAACAGAGGAACAAATAAATGTAGCTAAAACAGAATATGAAACAGCAAATACCAACTATACAAATAAAGTAAAAGAATATAATACCAAAGTAGATGAATATAATGCCAAGGTATCACAAATAAATAATCAAGTAAAGGATAAACTTCCAATGTACAATGATTCTAATTGGACTAAAACAACTGATGGAAGTTTCAAAGTTAATTTAACACAATTTTCAGGAAAAAAATCATTTTCTATATGGGCTAAATTAGTAACAGGAACAAATACATATTATGACCAAGAAATATATTCTATGAATGGTACTAAACCAACTGAAGTTAGTGTTACATCTGTAAGTTTAAATAAATCGACTTTAGACATTAAGGTTGGAGAAACAGCTACATTAACAGCTACAATAAACCCAACAAATGCAACAAATAAAAATGTTACTTGGGAAAGCGACAACACTCAAATAGCTACAGTTGATACAGCTGGAAAAGTAACAGCTATTAAAGAAGGAACAGCTAAAATAACAGTAAAGACCAAAGATGGAAACTACACTGCCACTTGTATAGTTACTGTATCTAAAAATGATGGCATTGTTTGGACAGATCCATCAAACATAAAATTCACAGTTACAGAAGATTTTTATCTAAAGGTAACTGGATTAAAAGAAGATGGAAAGTATTATGGATTTATATCTAATGGAAAAATAGAACCAACAGTTCCTGATACTGGATGGATAGAAAATGAGAATCTTCCAGTAACAAATAAACCAGGATTTTCAATTAGTAAATATCTTGAAAAATCTGGAGATATTTATGTATGGATATATGAAACACAAATAGTAAATAATGTACGTCAAAATAAATGCATTATTGAAGCGCAAAAAATAGAAAGACCAGCACTTAAAAAAATAGGAACAAGAATGAAATGTTACTTCCTTAATGAGGAGACTTCAACACATTTATTTGAGGCATATAGTTATGAAAATGCAAGAAAAATAAATGTAAAAATAGGAAAAGTAACAGATAAAAGTATATTAAGAGCTATAAAAAATGGTGAAACAGATTGTTTACAAAAATTATTAGATTATGCTAAAAATGCAGATTCTATATATACAGGTACAGTTCCTCTAGGAAGGTCTGAATCTATAACAAATAAATTAAATCTAGTAAATGATGAATATTATTATGTATATATGGTACTAGATGATGAGAATGGAAAATATTTTCCAGTAGAAGATGTGTCATTATATCAAGCATTGACATATGAAAAAGATGGAAAAACGAGCAAGAACTTATTTGATTACTTAAATGATAATTTCAAATGGAACTTAGGAAATGATGATACTACAATTGACAACACAACAGCAACAGGAAAACTTCCACAAACAGGAGCTAGTATAGTAATATATGTTGCAATAACATTAGTAATAGTAGCAGGAGTAATATTTGCAATAAAATATAAAAAGTACAATATAAAATACTAAAAAATTAAAAGGTTCTCTTAAAAAATAGAGAACCTTTTATGTATTATAAAAATAATCCATTATACCATTATAAATTCCCCAAGCTAATCTATCTTGATATTCATCAGTTAAAAGCTGCTGTTCTTCTTCAGGGTTAGATAAAAATCCACATTCCACAATAGATATAGGAATTTCCACATGCTTTATAATATAAACATTATCAAGCTTCATAGCTACCCTTTTATTTTCTTTCTGAATTGAATCATTTAAATTTTGTTGTAAGCTCTTAGCTAAAGCAGTACTCTTCTCATCATTCTGCTTATAAAAACATTGCCAACCATAATACTGTTGCTGAGGAATTTTATTTAAATGAATAGAAACAAAAATATCAGCAGAACTCTCATTACCAATTTTTACTCTATTATGAATATCAGAAATTTTCTTTTTTCTCAAAGTGTTTTTATCTAAGTCATAAATAGCATTTTCATCACTACGAGTTAAAATTACAGTAGCACCAGACTGTTCTAACAAACTTTGGACCTTCAAAGTTATTTTCAAATTTGTTTCAGCTTCAGTGGTGCCATTACTCGATTGAGCACCCTCATCAGGTTTTCCATGACCAGCATCTAGAACAATAACCTTATTAGAAACCGGCAAAGAAACAGTAGGAACAGTTTTATCAGTATTTGCAATTTGAAAAACAAAAACAAACACACAAACTAACAAAATACTAGAAATAATACCCAATCTCTTTTTACTCAAAACAACCATAAACCCACCCCATAATCATATATATGAGATAATTCTAAAATTATGATTTTTGAATAAAAATTCCACTTTTTGAGAAAAATATGTGTAAACATATAATGCAAGGAGTGGAATTTTAAAATGCAATATAAAACCTTAATGATAAAAGGTGCAATTTTAGGTAAAAATCAATTAGAAGATTATTTAGAAAAAGTGGCTTCAAGCCATAATTTACAGAACTTTTCGGATAAAGAAACATACCCAATTCCAAGATTAAAAGAAAATTTTGAGTTAATTACTCAAACATATAATTTATTAAATGAACATGCAAAATTAAAAATACCAATACATTCAGCAGGAGAGTGGATTTTAGACAATTACTATGTAATAGATGAGGCAGTAAAAAACATAAAGTTAGAGCTTCCAAAACATAAATATACAAAGTTTTTAGGGCTAGCAAATGGAAATTATGCTGGCTTTGCTAGAGTGTATGTTTTAGCAAGTGAGATTGTAAATTACACAGATAATAAAATAGATGGCAAAAATTTAAGTGATTATATACAAGCATATCAAAAAAAGAAGACCTTAAGTATGGAAGAAATATGGAGCATAGGTATTTTTATGAAAATTGCCTTAATAGAAAACATTAGGCAAATTTGTGAAAAGATATATGTTTCTCAGCTCCAAAAATACAAAGTTGAAAATATAATTGAAAGACTTGTTGAACAAAAAAATAAAGATGAATTGCAGTTTACAAAGCTATCAGAATACAAAGACAAACTAACAAAACATACAGAAATGAAGTATCCATTTATTGAATACTTATCATATAAATTAAAAAAGTACGGCAAAAAGGCATATCCATATATATCTATTTTAGAAGAACAAGTAAATAGAGCAGGTATGGATTTAGATGAAGCCATAAAAAAAGAACATTATGAAATTGCTATAAACAAAGTATCAATGGGCAATTGTATTACAAGCATTAAAAATCTAAATAGAATTAGTATGCTAGAAATTTTTGAAAACATAAATGGCGTTGAAGATATATTAAAACAAGATCCAGCGAATGTCTATGAAAAAATGGATTATCAAACAAGAATAGTATACAGAAATGCAATAAAAGAAATAGCCCAAAAAACTAAGATTTCTGAAATATATATAGCAAAAAAGGTATGGCATTTAGCTGATAAAGCAAAAGGTGATAGACAAAAACATGTAGGATATTATTTAATATCAGATGGCAAAGGGCAATTACTGCAAGAGTTGACAGGCAAAAAAACAAACAAGTTATCAAATGATAAAAAAATTGCAATATGGCTTACTGTACTAAGTATTTGCACAGCTATAATTTGTATATTATTTGCAAGTTGTTTTTATGCAAAAGCACAATTTTCAGTATGGTTTGCTGTGCTATTAGGAGTATTGCTAATTATCCCAGTGCAAACCATTTTAGTGCAAATTGCACAATATATTTTAGGAAAATTTATAAAACCAAAGCCAATACCTAAATTGGATTTTGAAGCAGGTGTGCCGGAAGAATCAGCAACTTTTGTGGTTATACCTACAATTGTGAATTCTAAGCAAAAAGTGCAGAGAATAATGAAGAATTTAGAAAAATATTATATGGCAAACAAGAGTGATAACATATATTTTGCACTTTTAGGTGATTGCACAGCAGGAAAAAATGAGAAAGAACCTTTTGACGAAGAGGTTGTAAGTACAGGAATTGAAGAAGCGGAGAGATTAAATAAAAAATATCCAGATAATAACTTTCCAAAGTTTCATTTTTTATATAGAAAAAGAACTTGGAATACAGCAGAAGAATGCTATTTGGGCTGGGAAAGAAAAAGAGGATTATTAAATCAATTTAATGAATATGTTTTAGGAAAAAGTAAAAATGAATTTTTAGCAAATACAATTGAAAAATGCGAAAAAATTCCTAAAATTAAATATGTAATAACCTTAGATGCAGACACTGAACTTTGTCTAAATACTGGATTAGAGCTAATAGGTGCAATGGCACATATATTAAATAAACCAGTATTAAATCATAAACAGGACTTAGTAATAGACGGACATGCATTGATACAACCACGAGTTGGAATTTCACTTTTAGATGTGCAAAAAAGCTATTTTACAAAATTATATGCAGGTTCAGGTGGAAAAGACGCATATACAAATGCCATTTCAGACATATATCAGGACAATTTTGAGGAAGGAATTTTTACAGGAAAGGGAATTTACGATTTACAAATATTTTCTACTGTACTTACAAATGAAATACCTCAAAATACTGTGTTAAGCCACGATTTACTAGAGGGAAGTTACTTAAGATGTGGACTAGCAACAGATATAATGTTACTTGATGGATACCCTACAGGATATAATAGTTTTAAAGCAAGGCTTCACAGATGGATACGTGGAGACTGGCAATTGGTGCAATGGTTAGGCAGTAGCATTATAAATAAAAGAGGAGAGAAAAAGGAAAACCCATTAAGTATATTATCAAGATACAAAATTTTAGACAATTTAGTAAGAAGTTTATTGGAGCCAACAGTAGTAATATCAATGGTTTATGTAAGTATTTTCAAGCTATTGTTTAATATAAAAATATGGCCAATAATAACTTTGCTTGTGATAGCAACAATAATTCCAACTATTTTAGAATTATTAAACCGTATATTATTTAAAAAGGATCAAGAAAAACCACAAAAAACTTTTACAAAAACAATATCGGGACCAAATGCAGCAATTCAAAGAGGATTATTAGCTTTAGGAAATTTACCAGACAAAGCATATTTTAGCTTAAATGCTTGTATAAAAACTTTAAGAAGAGTATTTGTTACCCAAAAACATTTACTTGAATGGATGACAGCAGAAGAAGCTGAAAAAAATGCAAAAAAAGATTTATTTTCGTATTATAAAAATATGATTTCAAACGTTATTTTAGGCGTATTAACACTAGCAATGTTATTTATATTACCATTAAAATTCAGCAATATATTTATACTTTTATTTGGACTACTTTGGACAATTACTCCTGCGGTAATGTGGCAAATAAGTAAAGAATATAAAGTAACGCCACAGCTAGAAAAATTAAATGATGCAGATAAAGAATATTTATTAAATTTAGGCAAAAAAACTTGGCAGTATTTTAAAGAATTTATAAATGAAAAAAGCAATTTTCTACCACCAGATAACTACCAAGAAGATAGAAAACCAAAACTTGTGAATAGAACTTCACCTACAAATATTGGGTTAGGCTTACTTGCAGTAGTAGCTAGTTATGATTTGGGTTACGAAAATTTAGAAGACACACTTAAATTATTGGAAAAAATGCTAAACACAATTAGTAATCTTCCAAAATGGAATGGTCATTTATACAACTGGTATAACCTAGATAATTTACAACCTTTAATACCAAGATATATTTCATCAGTAGATAGTGGAAATTTGGTTGGATATTTATTTACTTTAAAACAATTTTTACTAGAACATATTCAAGAAAACAATGTTGAAGCATTACTTTTAACAGTAGATACACTAATTGAAAACACAGATTTTTCAAAACTATATGATGAAAACACTCGCCTATTTTCAATTGGATTTAATATAGAGGAAAACAGTTTAACAGATTCATATTATGATTTACTTGCATCAGAAGCAAGGCAAACTAGCTTAATAGCAATAGCAAAAAAAGATGTACCAGCAAGACATTGGAACAATTTGAGTAGAACACTTACAATATTGAATAAATATAAAGGACTAATATCATGGTCTGGAACAGCTTTTGAATATTTTATGCCAAATATAAATATTCCTAAATATCCGGGTAGCCTATTAGACGAGTCATGCAAGTTTATGCTTATGAGTCAAAAAGAATATGCTAAAAAACTTAACATTCCTTGGGGAATATCAGAATCAGCTTTTTATTTAAAAGACTTGCAAAACAATTATCAATATAAAGCTTTTGGAATCCCTTGGATAGGATTAAAAAGAGGACTTTCAGATGAAATGGTAACAAGTTCTTACGGAAGTATTTTAGCGCTTACAGAGGCTCCAAAAGAGGTTGTTGAAAATTTAAAAATATTAGAAAAAAACGGTATGTATAAACAATATGGATTTTATGAATCAATTGACTATACTCCAACTAGATTAAAAAAAGGTGAAAAATATGCAGTAGTAAAAACATATATGGCACATCACCAAGGCTTAATATTACTTGCAATAAACAACCTATTTAAGAATAATATAATGCAAAAAAGATTTATGGAAAACCCTGAATTAAAGGCAATAGACATTCTACTTCAAGAAAAAATGCCAGAAAATATAATAATTACAAAAGAGGAAAAAGAAAAAGTAGAAAAAATAAAATATGTATATGATAATAATTATTCAGTAAGAGAAATAACTAAGCCAAACTTGAAAATTCCACAAATAAATGTAATATCAAGTAATGAGTATACAGTTGTAATGAATGCCAAAGGAGAAGGCTATAGTAAGTACAAAAATATACTAATAAATAGGTACAAAAAAACAAATGATATTGAACAAGGAATTTTCTTTTATATAAAAGATGTAAAAACAAATAGAACATGGACTGCAAATAAAATGAGTTATATGAATAATGCAGACAAATATGTAATGTATTTTTCAGATGATCAAAACAAAATAGTAAGACAAGATGGTGGAATAGAAACAATATTAAAAACAAGTGTTATGGCAGATAACCCAGTAGAGTTAAGAAGTTTAGAAATAACAAACCATGGGCTAGAAAGCAAAACACTAGAAATTACAAGCTTTTTAGAACCTATACTTTCAGAACCAGCACAGGACTACAGCCACCCAAGTTTTAACAATTTATTCTTAAACTATGAATATTTAGATGATTTAGAAGCAATTTTAGTTACTAGAAGAAAAAGGACAGATAACGAAAATCAAGTATTTTTAGGTATAAAATTTTACACAGAAAATGAGACAGTAGGAAAGCTAGAATATGAAATAGATAAGGAAAAATTTTATGGAAGGAATGAATTAGGGCTTCCAATAGCAATAAAAAATTCAATTCCGTTTAGTAACAATATGCAGTTGACAACAGAACCGATTGCAAGTATGAAAAGAACTATAACAATAAAGCCAGAAGAAAAGGTAACACTTAATTTAATTTTAGCAGTTGCAGAAACTAAACAAAAAGTAGAAGAAACTTTAAAAGAATTTACAAGCCAAGCTACAATTAAACACAACTTTGAACTTGCAAGAGCTAGTAAAGAAGCGGAAAATAAATATTTAGGAGTAAATGCAAAACAAACTGAGCTATATCAAAAAATGTTAGGATATTTGCTATATAATAACCCATTAAAGACTCTAACTTGTAGCAGTATGAAAGCACCTGTAAGCAGGTTGTGGCAGTATGGAATTTCAGGAGATTTGCCTATATTGTTATTAAAAATAAAAGAAAAAGACGAAATAGAAACCTTAGAAGAAACTTTAAAAGCCTACAACTATTTTAGAGTAAAAAATATATTAGTAGATTTGATAATTATAAATCAAGAAAAGTACAGTTATGACGGCAATTTAAGAGAAGAAATATATAACAGTATTTCAAATGAGAATTTATCATATTTGCAAAATATAAAAAGTGGAATTTTTGTATTAGAAAATTTATCACAAGATGAGATAAACTTTTTTGAGTATCGTGCAAACCTAACTTTAAATGCAAGTTATGGCAATATATACAGGTATTTAAAGGAACTAGAAGATGAGTATCTAGATAGTATAAAAGATATACCATTTGAAGAAACACCAAGAATGGTAGAAACCATACCAGCTAAAAGAGAAAAGTTAACAGAACTAAAATATCTAAATGATTATGGTGGATTTTCGCAAGACGGAAAAGAATATACAATTCGTGTAAATAAAGATGAAAAATTACCAACAGTATGGAGCCATATCTTAACTAACAAGCAATTTGGAACTTTAGTAACAGAAGGAATGGGAGGTTATACTTGGTATAAAAATAGTAGATTAAATAGATTAACAGCTTGGAGCAACTTACCAGTACAAGATGTACCATCAGAGGTAATATATTTGCAAAATGAAGAAAGTAAAAAAGTATGGTCTATGGGCTTAAACCCATGTCCGGACGATAATGACTACTATATCACATATGGCTTAGGATATGCAAAATATCGCCATCAAAGTGATGGAATAAGTCAAAATTTAGAAATGTATATTCCAATGGATGATAATATAAAAGTGCAAACTCTAAAACTTGAAAACAATGGACTAAAAAAGAAAAAACTAAAACTTGTGTATTATATAAAACCAGTGTTAGAAGAAGATGAGCTTAAATCAAATGGATATTGTACTTTAGAATTTATACCAAATTCAAATGTAATTTGTATGAAAAATACCGCCCAAGAAGAAACATTTTCACAATATTTATTTGTATCAAGTAGCGAAAAAATAACCTCATATACTGGAAGTAAGCAAAACTTTGTGGGCAATGGAGGTTTAGCAAATCCAGATGGAATACGCCAAATAAAATTAGATAATTCAAACAGTTTATGGCAAAATGGAATAATTGCTATTCAATGTGAGGTAGAACTAGAAGCACTAGAAAGCAAGGAAATTGTATTTACATTAGGTGTGGGTAAAACTGTTTTAGAGTGCCAAGATATAGCATACAAGTATTGTAATTTAAGCAAAGTAAAAGAAGAATATGAAAAAACTAAAAATTACTGGAGAGGCATAACAGATAATCTACAAGTAAGTACACCATTGGAATCTACAAATATTTTGTTAAATAGTTGGTTAATTTATCAAACTATAACTTCAAGATTATTAGGAAGAACAGGATATTATCAATCTGGTGGAGCATATGGATTTAGAGACCAACTTCAAGATACAATTGCATTAAAATATGTTGATCCAGAGTTTACAAAACAGCAAATAATAAAACACAGTGCACATCAATTTATAGAAGGAGATGTAGAACATTGGTGGCATGAAGAAACAATTAGAGGAATACGCACAAGATTTACAGACGACAGATTATGGTTAGTGTATTTAGTAGAAGACTATATATCATTTACAGGAGATAAGCAAATACTAGATATTCAAACGCCATATCTAACAGGTGCTATACTTGAAACAGGAGTCGACGAAAAGTATGATAGATATGAGCAGACAGAATTAACAGAAAGCATTTATGAACATTGCAAAAAAGCAATAGAAATATCTTTAGACTTTGGAGAAAATGGCTTACCTAAAATAGGCTCAGGGGACTGGAATGACGGATTTAGTACAGTAGGAAATAAAGGCAAAGGCGAGAGTGTATGGTTGGGATTTTTTATGTATGATGTTTTGAAGAAATTTATTCCAATATGTATAGAAAAAGATGAACCAGATTTAGCAAAAAAATATGAAGAAATAACAGAAAAATTAAAGAGAGCATTAAATGCTAGTGGATGGGACGGCAGATGGTTTAGAAGAGCTTTTATGGATGACGGAAATGTTTTAGGAAGTATGCAAAACGAGGAATGTAGAATAGATTCAATTGCACAAAGCTGGTCTGTAATATCAGGAGCAGGAGACAATGACAAAAAATATATATCAATGGAAAGTTTAGAGAACCACTTAATAGATAAAGAAAATGGAGTGATAAAATTACTAGACCCGCCATTTGACAAAGGAATACTAAAACCAGGCTATATTAGCAGCTATGTACCAGGAACCAGAGAAAATGGAGGACAATACACACATGGAGCTATTTGGGCAATAATTGCATTTAGTTTGCTAGGCTTTGGAGATAAAGCAGGGGAATATTATAGAATGATAAACCCAATTGAGCATAGTAGAACGAAAGAAGCGGCAAACAAATATAAAGTAGAACCATATGTAATTAGTGCAGATGTATATACTCAAAAAAATTTAGCAGGACGAGGTGGTTGGACATGGTACACAGGTTCAAGTAGCTGGATGTATGAAGCAGGTATTAAGTATTTATTAGGCTTACACATAGAAAATGGATATTTAAGTATACAGCAATGTATACCAAGCGACTGGAAAGAATATAGTATAAAATATAAACATAGAAACTCTGTATATAATATTCATGTAAGTAATCCGAATGGTAAAAACAATACAGTACAAAGCTTTAAGCTAAATGGACAAGAAATGCCAGACAAGAAAATCGAGCTAAATTCTGCAGGTGGGGTGTATAACATAGAAATACTTATGTAAACTAAATTTGATTTATATAAGAAAAAATGGTATAATTAAGGTATTAAAATTTATTTATTAAGGAGATATACATCATGAAAAAGACTACAAGAACGTTGATCTCGGAGCTGTTGGGCATTCTCATCAGTTTATTTGGAATCTATATTATGGGTTCCTACATGGCAAAGGTTCTGCCTTTCGGAATCAAGGCAAGTGTGGATTCCACACTCTTTGGAGTATGGGCATACACCGGCTGGATCTTCGGATTTGCAATTATTGGTTATGGAATCGCATTGGCATTCCAGAAGCCCATTAAACGCTATCTGAAGAAACTGAATCGCAGATAATTGCTAAGAAAAGAGGGTTACGAAAGTAGCCTTCTTTTTCTATTACAAAATCATTTCAAAATTATTTCAAAAATGTGACAAAATTATTGAAAAAAACTTGTACAAAATTAGTTATTATGATATAAATATAGTATCAAAGTTATAAGTCTTAAAAGTAAGAAAGGTAGGGCTTTTTTGTGGAGAATAATAGAGGAAAATTAAAAAAAGAAGAACTAAATTTAGTAGAGGAAAATTCTACAGAGTTGAATTCCGTAGAAGAATCTAAAAAAACTATTCTTGTAGTAGATGATGAAAAACCAATAGTGGATATTTTAACATACAATTTACAAAAAGAAGGGTATGCTACTTTAGAAGCTAATGATGGAGAAGAAGCAATAAGAATTGCAACAGAACAAAAACCAGATTTAATTTTATTAGATATTATGCTTCCAAAAATAGATGGACTAACTGTATGCAAAAAATTAAGACATACACTAAATGTGCCTATTCTAATATTATCTGCAAAAGATGAAGAAATTGACAAAATACTAGGCTTAGAGCTAGGAGCAGATGACTATATAACAAAACCATTTAGTGTAAGAGAACTAATGGCAAGAGTAAAAGCAAACTTGAGAAAAGCTGAAGTTCAAGTTCAAAACTCAGCAAATGTAGAAAAACCTAAAAAAGAAAACGTTGTAATAGAATTAGGTGATTTAATTCTAGATACAGAAAGGTTTGAAGTTAAAGTTAGAGGAAAAATAATTGATTTAACTTTAAGAGAATTTGAGGTATTAAAATATTTAGCAAATCAGCCCGGCCAAGTAGTAACAAGGGAAACTTTACTTGAAAAAGTATGGGGCTATGAATATTATGGAGATATTAGAACAGTAGATGTTACAGTAAGAAGAATAAGAGAAAAAATCGAAAAAGACACATCAGCTCCAAAGATTTTAATTACCAAAAGAGGAGTTGGATATTATTTAGCAACCAACTAAATAATTACCAGTCTTTTCTAACCATATTTGTACCTTGAAGGAAGGAAAGCAAAAATGATAAAAAGTATACAAACAAAAATTATACTAATTTTTTTCATAATAGGAATAATTATAATTGGTGCATTATCATTTTTAAATATAAATAGTTTAAAGCAAATTGAAACAGCAAATACAGAAATAAATACAATAATAGCTGAAAAAACATCACAAACATTATTAATAATGGCAATTGCAATAGGCGTTTTTGCCATTATTACTGTGTTAGTAGGGTATTTTATACATAAAGCAATAGTAAAACCAATAGACAATCTAATTGAAAACGCAGAAAAAATTGCAAATGGTGAAGAAGTTGAATTTAAAGAGCAAAATAAAAATCAAACACAAATATCAGAACTATCAAATGCCTTTAATTTAATGACAAATGAACTAAAGCAGAATTTAAATGAAGTAGCTAAACAAAAAAGACAAATTGAAACTATTTTATTACATATGACAGACGGAATTATTGCCTTTGACATGGAGGGCAATATTATTCATATAAACCCAGCAGCAATACAATTATTAAATTTAACAGATGAAAAAAACACATTTAGTAGTATATTCACAAAATTTAATACAGATATAAACTTAGAGAAAATAGTATATTTAGAAAATTGGACTTCATCAGAACAAAGACTAAATATAGGAGAAAAATATATTAACCTATTATTTGCACCTTTCCAAGATGAAAGTGACAAGCCAGAGGGAGTAATAGTAGTAATTCAAGATATTACAGAACATGTAAAACTAGACAATATGAGAAAAGAGTTTGTAGCAGATGTATCACATGAATTAAAAACACCTATTACATCAATAATGGGATATGCAGATACTTTACTTGAGAGTGACTATGACAAAGAAATGCAAACTAAGTTCTTAGAAGTTATTAGCTCAGAAGCTAGAAGAATGGCAAGACTTGTTACAGACTTGCTAGTGCTTTCTAGATATGATAATAAAAAAGTAACAAAAGAAGAATCTGTATTTGATTTAGGAGAACTAACGAAAAATTGTATTGATAGACTACGTTTTGAGGTAGAAAAGAAGAATCATAATGTTGAATGTTTTGTAACAGCAAATGTACCACCAGTAAATGCAGACAAATATGGAATAGAAAGAGTAATATTAAATATAATTTCTAATGCCATAAAATATACTCCAGAAAATGGTGTAATCAAAGTATATGTTGGATTCGTATATAATGACGCATATATTAAGGTTATAGATAATGGAATTGGAATTCCAGAGGCAGATTTATCTAGAATATTTGAAAGATTTTATAGAGTAGATAAAGCAAGATCAAGAGAACTTGGTGGAACTGGACTAGGACTTCCAATTGCAAAAGAAATTATAGAACAAAACAATGGAAGTATTGATATAAAAAGTGAAGCAGGAAAAGGTACTGAAGTTGTAATTAGAATACCAGTTTATAAAAAATAGAAAGAGGGTAAAAACATAATGACTATTAGTGACAAAACACGTGATATATTAGAGTGGATTTTATGTATTGTAATTGCATTTGTTTTAGCAATTGTAGTTAAATATTTTGTAGGAACACCTACAATTGTAAGTCAAGTTTCAATGAAACCAACATTGATGCCAGGGCAAAGACTAATACTAAATAGATGGATGAGAACAATAAATGAAATGCCACAAAGAGGAGAAATAATTACATTTGAAGCACCTAGTAAAGTGGCATATAGCAATAGCCTAGAAGTAGACTTACAAAATCCAGTAGCTAAATATGAAAAAGAACCAACAAATTGGTGGAGTAAATTTGTATACTATGTGCTAGAAATAGGAAAAGAAAGCTATATAAAAAGAGTAATTGCATTACCTGGTGAACATGTAAAAATTGAAAATGGTAAAGTATATATAAATGGAACAGAATTAGAAGAACCATACTTACAACCAAATGTAGTTACAACAGTTGATGCAAAAAACTATAATTATTTTTCTGAATTTACAGTACCAGAAGGATATGTTTTTGCAATGGGAGATAATAGAAGTCAATCTACAGACTGTAGAGCTTTTGGATGTGTTCCAGTAGAAAAAGTTGAAAGCAAAGTTTGGATTAGATTTTGGCCATTAAATTTATTTGGAAAGGTATAAAAATGTCTTTTGAAAATTTAATAGGAAATGAAAAAATAAAACAGATACTTGAAACAACAGTAAAAAATAACAATGTACTACATAGCTATATGTTTGTAGGACAAGAAGGAATAGGAAAAAACTTATTTGCAAAAGAGTTCGCAAAAATGATATTATGCAGTAATGAAACAAACAAACCCTGTAATCAATGCAAATCTTGTTTGGAATTTAATGGAGAAAGCCATCCTGACTTTTTACAAATAGCACCAGAAGATGGAAAAGCCATAAAAATAGAGCAAGTGAGATTTTTACAAGAAAAAGCACAAGAAAAACCTGTAACTTCAAGTAAAAAAGTATATTTAATATCGCAAGCAGAAACAATGACTAGAGAAGCAGCCAATAGCTTACTTAAAACTTTAGAAGAACCACCAGAATATGTAGTTATTATTTTGACAACTTCAAATGAAAGCAAGCTATTAACAACAATAAAGTCAAGATGTATGAAGCTATATTTTGAACCAATACCAGAGAAAAAAATAATAAACTATTTAAAACAAAATGGTATAAATTCAGACATTACAGAAAATATGTTAAAACATTGTGAAGGTAGTATTGGCAAAGCATTAAAAATAAATGATTCAAAAGAACAATATATGCAAATAGAGCAGTTAATAGGCATATTAGATAAACAAGACATAACACAAATTTGGAGAAAAGCAGATGTGCTATATTCTGCCAAAGATGAAATTATTGATTTGCTAGATTATATGGAAATAGTGATATATAATGCTATAAAAAATAAGCATAAAGCAAATTATATAAATGGAATACAAATAATAGAACAGACAAAACAAAGAATATTAGCAAATGCTAATTATGATATGTCAATTGATAACTTATTACTAAAACTATGGGAGGAAGTTAATTGAAAAAGATAGTAGGGGTTAGATTTAGAAAACCAGGAAAAGTATATTTTTTTGATCCGGATAAATTAAATATAGAAAAAGGTCAAAAAGTGATAGTAGAAACTAGCCAAGGACAAGAGATTGGAAATGTTACTACAGGTGTTAGAGAAATAGAAGAATCTAGTTTAACAGCACCTTTAAAAAAGGTAATTCGTATAGCAACACCAAAGGACATACAAATTGATGAAGCAAATAGAGAAAAGGAAAAAGAAGCTTTTAAAATTGCTCAAGAAAAAATAAAAAAATATAAGTTAGACATGAATTTAACTGAAGTTGAATATAAATTTGACAATAGTAAAATTATATTTTTCTTTACAGCAGATGGAAGAATAGACTTTAGAGAATTAGTAAAAGACCTAGCAGCTGTTTTTAGAACAAGAATCGAATTAAGACAAATTGGAGTAAGAGACGAAGTTAAAAAAATAGGTGGCAATGGTGTGTGTGGTAGAGAACTTTGCTGTTGTTCATTTTTAGATAATTTTGAGGCAGTATCTATAAAAATGGCAAAAGAGCAAAATGTTTCACTAAATCCATCTAAAATATCAGGAAATTGTGGAAGACTTATGTGTTGCTTAAAATATGAGCAAAATGTATATGAAGATAAATTAAAAAGACTTCCTAAAATTGGAGCAATTGTAAAAACAGAAGATGGGGAAGGAACAGTTGACTCAATACAAACTTTAAGAGAAATAATTCGTGTAAAATTTAGGGATGGAGAAGATACATTCTATAAAAGATACCCAGCATCTGAGGTAAAAATTATAAAAAATATTGGAAGAGAAGAGATAGACCCAGAAGAAAAAGAACATGCAAAAGAGTTAGCAGAATTAGAAAAATTAGAAAAACTAGATGAACGAGCAAAATCAGATGATGATGATATTTAATAAGAGATATAAAAATGAGAGGTGGTGAAATAAATGGCATATAAAATTACAGACAAATGTATCAGCTGTGGAGCATGTGCTGCAAGTTGTCCAGTATCTTGCATTTCACAAGGTGAAGATAAATATGTAATAAACAAAGACGCATGTATCTCATGCGGAACATGCGAAGGTGTTTGCCCAGTTGGTGCACCAGAACCAAACGAAGAATAAAATAATAAC
>ULNB01046751.1_pt1 | contig 34084 bp, 25 predicted proteins | sample 1951811 | NCBI WGS metagenome assembly ULNB01 (sample SAMEA4835566, study PRJEB28245) | human gut metagenome | biome: gut microbiome; material: fecal sample | place: Denmark | collected 2008
TATAGCGAAGAACCAGGGACCAGAAGGCATAGAAAATCACCGCATAAAGAACCCACCAGCTTCCTTCCTTGATGTAGATGGAACCGCCGATGGCGGCAGCGAGGAAAAGGGCAAAGCCCAGGGCTGTCCAGAGGTAGGGCTTTTTCTCTCCCTGCCGGATGGCAGGCGCTGCCAGGGCAGCAAAAATGATGGCCGGCACCACGGCAATGTAGGTGTAGGTGACGTACTTGGTGGCCATAAGGGTGTAGAACAGGAGGGTGCCCCAGCACCATACCATGAGGAAACGGTAGAAGGGGGTCTTTTCCTTCCAGCCCCGGGCCATTTCGTAAAAAGAGGTGAAGGTCCAGGGGAGAAGAGCGGCAGGAAGAAGAATCAGGTAGTAATACCAGTGGTTATCTTCGGGGTGCTCGGAAGAAGTGGCTCTCAGAATATTGTGAAGGCCCAGGAACTGTTCTACGAAATCATTGCCATGAATGAGGTACATGCCGCCGTACCAGGGGAGGGTGACGGCAAAAAAGGCAAGAATGCCCTGCCAGGGGAAAAGGCGGGCTGCCATTTTTCCCGATTTCATGGTGAGGCACCACAGAAGGAGCAGGGCGCCAGGAAGCACCAGTCCTACGGGCCCCTTGGTCAGGCAGGCAAAGCCGGCGGCGGCGTAGGCCAGCACCAGGTGCTTCCTGTTTCCCTCCATCACACCGATATAGCCGGAAAGCATGGTGGGAATAGTGAAGAGAAGGAGGATGCTGTCAGTAATAACGGCGTGGGAAATGACCCAGAATTCCAGAGACAAGGCCAGCATGGCGCCGGACCATACGGCAGTCACATTATCCTTCCGAATCCGCTGCATGTACCAGATGAGAAGGGTCACCGACAGGGCGCCTGAGACGATGGCAGGCATGCGGGAGGCCAGACTGGTAAATCCCAGGATGGTATAGGAAATAGAAAGAAGCCAGTAGACCATGATGGGCTTGTCGTACCAGAAAGTACCGTAAATCTGGGGTGACATCCAGTTGCCGGAGAGCACCATTTCCTTGGCCGTCAAAGCATAGTTGGACTCTACCGGATCTGTCACCGGAAGGAGCCAGGAGCCCCAGAGAAGGAAAAGAAAGGCTGCCAGGAAGAAAAAGAGAAGGGTTTTCAAGACGCCTCTATCCCCGGTTTCCTGTTTTCCATGATTCAGTTTATTTTTTCGTTTCATGCGCTTTGTGCTCAATGTCAGTCTTCTTTCTTTAACAACAGAAGGGCCGTATCCTTTTCCCAGAGAACCGTAAGGCCCGATTTCTGTTCTTCCGGCCAGTTTTTAAATACTTTTTTCTGCACCAGGATATACGCATTCTCCGGCAGATGGGAGGTTTCTTTTCCTGGAAGGAGGACGCCCTTTTCTTCATTCTTCTCGTCTGTTTCCTGTTTCCTCCGGTCAAACTCAGGCAGCGCCTTTCCGTAGATGTCGGTGTAGAAAGCCGTGGAAGGACGGTAGAAGGTGTCCACGTAAAGGGGAATGGAAGGGTCCATTTCCGTGCGGGCAAGCTTCTCTGCAATGGCAGAAGAGGTAAAGAGGGAAGAGACAGCGGAGGCAAAGGCGCCCCATATGGAAAGAACGAAGACGAGAATCAGAAGGGCCTGGGTCATCATGAAGGCGCGGAAACGGCCTTTTTTTAGGCCCAGGGCGGCCAGAACGGCGGCAAGGACCATGAAGAAAACGATGAGCCACCGGATGATGGGGCCTCCGTCGGGATTGATGGGCGCCAGGGCAATGGCTCCTGCTGTGAGAAGGGAAAAGAAGAGATGGGAAAAAATCAGGGTTTTTGAAATATGGCCCGACTCTTCACAGTCCGTCAGATACATGCCTGCCAGAAGGGACAGGGGCGGGAACATGGGAAGAACGTAGGAAAAGAGCTGGGTGGAAGAAAGGGAGAAGAAAATAAAAATAAATAGGGTCCATACCAGGAAGAAAGCACTGGTCCTATCCTTCAGCCATTTCTTCGTACGGCGGAAAATACCGGGCAGGGTGCCGCTCCAGGGATAAAATCCGGCAAGAAGCACCACTATATAAAGCCAGTAATGGTTCTGTCCCGCATGCTCCGGGCTGACAAAACGGGTCACATTGTGGTAGCCCAGGAAGGTGTCGATGAAGGCGCTGCCGTGGATATGGCCCATGGCTACATACCAGGGAAGGCCTACCAGGCAGGCCAGCGGGATGCCCCAGTACCATTTGAGGCCCAGGATTTCCTTCACATGGAACTGCTTTGTAAGAACCATCCAGATGCCCACAATGAGGGCAGGAAAACCAAAGCCCACAGGCCCCTTGGTGAGGAGCGCCAGACCGCAGAATATGTAGGCCGCTATATATTCCTTCCGGAGGAAGGACATGAGGGCGATGGTGAGCGTCAGCGTTAGGAGGGTATCGGTGACACTGCTCCTTGCAAGGACGATGATTTCAAGAGAAGTGGCGCAGATGAAAGCACCCCGGAGGGCAGCCTTTCCGCCAATGAGCTTTCGGGAGGAAAGATACAGGTACACCGGGGTGAGGGCGCCTAGAAAGAGGGAAGGAAATCGAGCGGCCCAGGTAGAAACGCCAAACAGGCTGAAAGACAGCGCTTCCAGCCAATAGAAGAGAGGCGGCTTGTCATACCAGAATTCCCCGTAAATGCGGGGAGAAAGGAAATCGCCGGTGGCTATCATTTCCTTGGCCGTTTCCCCGTACACCGGTTCATCGGGGTCAAGAAGTGGAATGGTGCCAAGAAAGGCGCCGTAGAGGACAATACAGAAAAGAAAGAGGAAGATACAGTTTTTATTCAGTTTCATTTTGATTTTCTCTTATGGTAGATATAGTAAGCCAGACCGATGCATGCGGAAATAGCGGCGCAGGCGGCAGCGATTTCCAGCTTGTAGTCCAGAATCATGGTCCAGTTATGACCCAGCTCGGAGCCTACATAAACAAGAAATATGGTCCAGGGCAGGGTGCCCAGTATGGTAAGGATGACGAATTCAGGCAGAGGGAACTGGGCGATACCGGCAGGAAGGGAAATAAAGGTGCGTACCCCCGGCAGCAGGCGGCCGGTGAAAACAGCAATGGCACCATAATTTTCAAACCAGTCCTTGGCGGCAATCATCTTTCTGGCACCAAGGCCTCCTTTGGCGGTATGCTTCAAAATCATGTCGCGCCCTCCTCTGGCGCCCATATAATAGGACACCACGGACCCCGTAATACCGGCGGCGGTTCCGATGATGACTGTAGTCCAGAAGGAGAAAATATCCTGGGAAACAAGAAAACCGGCAAATCCCAGAATGATTTCACTGGGGATAGGGATATTCATATTTTCCAGCACCATACAGATGAAAAGAGCCAGATATCCCCATTCAGAGAGAAATGAAATAATGAATTCCATAAAGAAAGTCCTTTGTCAATTCAAAAACGAATGAATCCTGTGGCGGGAATTTTTCCTGCCTGCTTTATTATATGCAAGGAAAGTATACATTATATATACAATATATAAACAATCAATGAAGAACGGCCCTGAAGGTAATCCAATCTACCTTTCGAGACTATCACTATAAAATATAACATGGTAAGAGGGCAGGGTCAATGAACAGGATGAAGCACAGGGAAAATGACTCTTCCGGAATCCCTGGAAAGAGGCAATTTCGGGTATCCCATAAGTTCGTTTCCCCTTTCCCGTCCAATTATGCATGTTCTATTTGACAACTGTATAAAATATTGATAAAATATGCATAGATTGCATAAAGATACCGACTTGCGAAAATGGTACTTGCAAAGTTTTCGCTGAATTAGGACGAAATTTGGGAAAATCAACGAAATCTTCCGGATGTCTTTATGAAAGGAAAACAGGAAGCCTGAATAAAAATTCATAGGGGTGCTTCCAGTCAGTGAAAATATCTGTATGGAGATGATTTGTCATGATGGGTAAGAAATTAAAAATCGCATTGGCATTAGGCGCTATGGCCGCTGTATTTGGCGCAGCAGGTTGCGGCGGTGGAAGTTCAAGCAGCAGCTCTTCTTCCTCCAAGAACGGCATTCCTTCGGTCATCCGTGTAGGTTCGGAAACCACCTTCCCGCCCTTTGAATTTACAAAGGACGATAAATATGTAGGCTTTGATCTTGACCTGACGGATGCCATCATCAAACAGATGGGCAGCAAGATGGAATTCAAGAGCATGGGCTTTGATGCCCTCATCCCGGCCGTACAGTCCGGTCAGATCGACCTCATTGCTGCCGGCCTCAATGCCACTCCTGAAAGAGCGAAACAGGTAGCCTTCTCGGATCCTTATTTCACCCAGGACGGCTTCGTCATCGTCGTCAACAAAGACAATGACAGCATTAAAGACTGGGCTGATCTGGAAGGAAAGAACGTAGGCGCTCAGGTAGGCACCCAGCAGGTGAAAGTGGCTCAGGAAGCCAAGGCAGCCAATGTAAAGCAGCTGGATTCCAACTCCCAGGCCTTCATGGAACTGCAGGCAAAGACCCTGGATGCAGTGGTCATCGACCAGCCGGTCGGTATGTACTACCTGAAACAGGGCGCTGACAAGGACCTGAAGATCGTGGGTACGGCCAAAGACGCAGAAGGCATGGTATTTGCCATGAAGAAAGACAACAAGGAACTGCAGGCTGCTGTCAACAAGGCGCTGAAGGAACTGAAGGACAACGGCACCTATGATAAGATTTACACCAAGTGGTTTGGCAATGAAGGAAAGAAATAATTGATATAAGGAAACCGGGCTCAAAGGGGCCCGGTTTTTTTAGTCAGCAGGATTACTGGCGGACTGGTGTACTGGTGGGAGCTTCTGAACCCGGGAAAGCAGGCGGTTCCTCTCATTTCCTATTTGATAATTCAATTTCCGCCCTATATAATGAAGACAACACTTGGTGGGTTTTTCGGGAGGTGTTTTGTATGAACAGATGGATGAAAGCAGGAGCAGCAGCGCTGGCCCTGTGCATGATGGCCGGCCTGTCCGGCTGCGGCGGCGAAAAGCAGGCTGCTTCGAAGGCAGCTTCGGCGCCGGCGAAAAAGGAGCTGAAGGTGGCCTGCGTGGCAACCTATCCGCCCTTTGTGTACAAGGACAAAGAAGGGAAAATCGTAGGCTTTGACGTGGATATCACCGGTGCCGTGGCAAAGGAGCTGGGAGCTCAGGTGGTGTATGAAAGCATGCCCTTCAATGAAATGGTACCGGCCCTTCAGGCCAGCAAGGCGGACATAGCGGTGGCAGCCGTAGACATGACCCAGGACCGGGCGGACAAGGTGGATTTCAGCAATATCTACTACAGCAAGGAAAATGTTTCCATCTTGGCCCGGAAAGAGGACAATGAAATCAGGGGACCGGAAGACCTGAAAGGGAAAAAGGTGGCTGTGGAAAAGGGTACGGTCTATGTAGGAACAGCGAAACAGTACGGCGCCGAAGTGAAGGAGTATGACTACCACGACCAGCTCATCAAGGCGGTGGAGGACAACGTGGCAGACGCCCTGATCCTGGATAAACCGGTGGCCCGCTTCTACCTGGCCCACGGCGCATCGGAGAAATTGAAGCCTGCAGGCATTATCAGCGGTTCCGGCGGATTTGTCATGATGGTGAGCAAGAAAGATGAAGGCCTCCGGGAAAAGGTGAATGAAGCCCTGGATAAGCTGATGAAGAACGGCGAATATGATAAGATTTACGATAAATGGTTTGCCGATGAAAACTTCAGCAAAGAGCCGGACGTCAAGTCCTGAGGGCTGGAAAAACAGAATCGCTGCCTCATGGGGCAGGGCTTCCGCACCATGGTATAATAAATGAAGAGGCATAGACCTCTTCATTTACAAAGAAAGAGGGATGATTCCATGAAGAAAAGCACCCTGATTATTTCCCTGGCTGCTGCTGGCCTGATTTCTCTTGGCGGCTACAGCGTATTTGCCGATAACAGTGACAGCAGCTGGAATGGCTGGTGCCCGGGCCCAAGGCAGACCGTGAGCCGGGACTCCCGTGACGGCAGCTACGGCAGAGGCTACGGCTGCGGTGGATACCGGCAGAGCGGCCGGGATGATTACTACTGCCCCGGACCGGGATATAGAAGGTAAGAGAAAAAGAGCGGAAGCTATCCGCTCTTTTTTCGTGCCTGTGACACACTTCCCACCGGGGTGGTAAGGGACCGCGCTTCTGTAACTTGACTTCCCTGCCTGCCAGGAGGAGTGGGACCACGTCAGTGGTGGAAGGGGTATGCCGCCGGATAGCGGCCTGTAAAAGCTGCGGCGAAGCTGCCGCCGCCACCCTATGAACTCTATATATAATATACTCATTTATCTTCCCTAAATCCGTATGAATAGGATTACATATTGAAAAAGTTAGATAGGATGTGGCCCTGCAGGGTGAAATGGCAGGAAGGATGCAGTTTCCGGGGCAGCCGTGTATTTACATATCGATATAAATAATATAAAATGGAATAAGATTTCAATTGTATACGTCTCATGACGCGTGCAGGTTACAATATATTATGAGGTGATTAAATGAGTGAATTGCTTCGCGTGGAAAATCTCCACGTTTCCGTAGGCGGGAAAGAACTCCTCCACGGCATTAACCTCACCGTAAACAAGGGGGAAGTCCATGTTATTATGGGTGTTAACGGGGCAGGCAAGTCGACGCTGCTTCATGCCATCATGGGAAATCCTGTTTACAAGATAACTGAGGGTCATATTTATTTTGAAGGCCAGGAAATTACAGGCCTCTCTGTAGATAAAAGAGCAAAACTGGGAATCTTCCTTTCTTTCCAGAATCCTATTTCGGTGGCCGGCATTACCATGGAAAATTTCATCCGTACTGCCAAGACTACCATTTCCGGGAAACAGCAGCGCCTTTTCCCTTTCAAACGTCTGATGAAAGCAAGGATGGAAGACCTTTCCATGGATCCCTCCTATGCGGACCGTTACCTCAATGACGGTTTCTCCGGCGGCGAAAGAAAGAAGAGCGAAATCCTGCAGATGCGTATTCTGGATCCCAAGCTGGCCATGCTGGATGAAACTGACTCGGGCCTCGATGTGGACGCAGTGCGTATCGTTTCCAAAAATATTTCCGAATACCATAATGAGAATAATTCCCTTCTCATTATTACCCATCTGAACCAGATTCTGAAATTCATTACGCCGGAATTTGTGCATGTGCTCATTGATGGACGCATTGTTAAAGAAGGCGGCCCGGAACTGGTGGATGAGATCGAAACCAACGGCTTTGATGCATACCGCAGTGAGGTGTAGTCATGGCTGAAGAAAAGAAAAAGAGCCAGGTAGAGGATATTAACCGCAGCATTTATGATGTGAAGGATAAGGTGGAATATTCCTACAAGGCAGACAAGGGGCTTACGGAAGATGTGATCCGTGAGATTTCCAGAGAAAAGGATGAACCGGAATGGATGCTGGAAAAGCGTCTCAAGGCCCTTGCAATTTACAACAAGCTGGACGTACCGCCCTGGGCACCGGACATTTCGGAACTGGACATGGAGCACATTGATACTTACGTCCGCCCGAAAACAGATATGAAAGCCCGCTGGGAAGACCTGCCGGAAAACATCAGGGAAACCTTTGACCGGCTGGGGATTCCGGAAGCGGAAAAGAAATCGCTGGCCGGTGTAGGCGCCCAATATGACTCCGAAGTGGTATACCACAATATCCAGAAAGAACTGGAGGAACAGGGAGTCATTTATGTTGACTTTGAAACGGCAGTCAAGAAATATCCGGAACTGATTAAACCCTATTTCGGAAAGCTTATTACCCCTAACTACCATAAGTTTGCAGCCCTTCACTATGCCGTATGGTCCGGCGGATCCTTCGTGTATGTGCCCAAAGGGGTTCATGTGAAGATGCCGCTGCAGAGCTACTTCCGCCTTAATGCGCCGGGAGCAGGCCAGTTTGAACATACCCTGATTATTGTAGAAGAAGGAGCCACCTGCCACTTCATCGAAGGCTGCTCGGCTCCCCGTTACAATGTGGCCAATCTCCATGCCGGAGCGGTAGAACTTTTCGTCAAGAAAGGGGCAACCCTTCGGTACTCCACCATTGAGAACTGGTCCAAGAATATGTACAACCTGAACACCAAGAAATCCCTGGTAGAAGAAGATGGTCATATGATCTGGGTGTCCGGTTCCTTCGGATCCCATACCTCCTGTCTCTATCCGGATACAGTGCTCAAAGGAGACCGTTCCACCTGTGAATTTACAGGCATCACTTTTGCCGGCAAGGGACAGTTCCTGGATACCGGCTCCAAAGTGGAAGCACTGGGGAAAGATGTGTCCATGACCGTCAACTCCAAATCCATTTCCAAAGCCGGCGGCACCGCCATTTACCGCGGCGTAGTCTATATCGGACCTAATGCCAAAGGAACAAAGGGCTCCATCAGCTGCGAATCCCTCATGCTGGATAATGAGTCCCGCTCCGATACCATCCCGGACATTGTCATTGAAAATGATGATATTGACCTGGGACACGAAGCTAAAATCGGACGCATTCCGGATGAAGATATTTACTACCTCATGAGCCGGGGCCTTACGGAAGAAGACGCCAAGGCCATGCTGGTCAGAGGCTTTGCAGAACCGATTTCCAAGGCCCTGCCTCTGGAATATGCAGTAGAAATGAACCGCCTCATCGATCTTGAATTCGAAGGGGCCATAGGATAAGGAGGCATTATGGAAGAAATCAGAATCAACCGGCTGCCTCTTCTCACATACCGTTATCTTCATACCAATGATACCCCCGTATCCTTTGAAGCGCCGAAGAAGGGCGGAGAACCACATTTTTCCGATCTTTCCTATGTGAAAGAAGGGGGCACCCTTCCGGCGGACTTCAAAGGGGCTTCCGAAGAAACGGTGAAAGCTCTCAAGCAGGGCAGTCATTACACCATAACCATTCCCGCTGAAACAAAGGCGGAACTGACCATCACCCTTAGCGGTGACGAGCAGGCAGACTTTGCAGGAAGTTTCCTTTTCCACCTGGGAAAAGAATCATCCTTGAACCTCATCTGGATTCTGCAGGGGAAAACAGAAAAAGGCACCTGTGTTGCAGGAGCCTACTATGACCTGGCAGAAAATGCCAATCTGAAAGTATCCCGGCTGGAAAGCGGCCTTTCCGGTGTGGAAATTTTCGACCAGCGCCATGCGGTACTGGCCAGAGGTGCCAGAGCTGATTTTTCTGCTGCCGAATTAGGCGGTGAAAATATTTACGTTCACAGCTACGGCCTGCTGGCCGGCGACCATTCCGCCATGACGGAAAAAGCAGTCTATGCCGGCACGAAAAAACAGCATCTGGATTTCTTCTACCACATCGATCATGTGGGGAAGAAAACCCATGCGGAAATCGATGTGAAAGGCGCCCTGGACGATGATTCCAAAAAGATTTTCCGGGGTACCCTGAATTTCAAAAAAGGCTGCAGCGGCTCTGCAGGCGACGAAGGAGACTATGCCATCCAGCTTTCTCCGAAGACGAAAAACATTTCCCTGCCCCTCCTCCTCTGTACGGAAGATGATGTCCAGGGAAACCATGCATCCAGTGCAGGACAGCTGGATGCCAATACCATTTATTTCCTCATGAGCCGTGGATTCTCTCTGGAAGAAGCCAGAAGAATCGTGATTGAAGCCCTGATCCGGCCGATTATCGATGGCATGGATCCATCGGTGAGAGATGAAATTATTACAGAACTCAGGCAGAAACTGGATTCGAAGGAGTTATAATGAACAGCGAATTACTTAGAAAAGATTTTCCCATACTGGAAACCAAAGTGAATGGTCATCAGATCGTTTATTTTGATAATGCTGCCACCACCCAGCGGCCGCTTCCGGTAGTGAATGCCGTTTTGGACTATGTTACCCACGACAACGGCAATCCCCACAGAGGTGCCCATATTTTCGCCATTTCCGCATCAGAAGCCTATGATACATCCAAGGAAGTGGTACGGAAATTTATTAACGCCAAAAACGCCGGCGAAATTATTTACACCAGAAACACCACAGAATCCCTGAACCTGGTGGCCCGTTCCTATGGCGAAACCCATCTTCACAAGGGAGACCATATCCTCATTACTATTGCAGAACATCATTCCAACCTGGTCACCTGGCAGAGGGTGGCAGAAAAAACCGGTGCTGTGCTGGACTACATTTATGTAGATAAGAAAACCGGTCATTTCCCGGACGAAGAACTGAAGAAAATCGATGACCCCAGAGTGAAGATTCTGGCCTTTGCAGAAGTGTCCAACGTACTGGGCATCGATTTCGACCCCAAGCCATTGATTCAGCGGGCCCACGCCCATGGCGCTGTGGTGGTGCTTGACGGGGCCCAGTCCACCCCTCATAAGAGAGTGGATGTGCAGGACCTGGACTGCGATTTCTTCGCTTTCTCCGGCCATAAAATGTGCTCCATGGGAGGCATTGGCGTCCTTTACGGAAAAGAGGAACTGCTGAATGATATGGAACCATTCCTCATGGGCGGCGATATGATTGACGAAGTGCAGGAACAGAAAACCACCTTCGCCGACCTGCCTGCCAAATTTGAAGCAGGCACCCAGTACGTGGAAGGGGCTGTCAGCCTGGTAGCTGCCATTAAATATGTGGAATCCGTAGGCTATGATGAAATCAGAGCCCAGGAACGGCGCCTTGTCACCCGCTGCCTGGAAGGCATGAAAAAACTGCCCTTCATCCATATCATCGGACCCACCAATCCCGAAGAAAAAGAAGGCCTCGTAGCCTTTGAGGTGGAAGGCGTACATCCCCACGATGTGGCCCAGATCCTTTCTGCCAAAGGCATCTGCATCCGCACCGGCCATCACTGTGCGGAACCGCTCCATCACTACCTGGGCATCAATGCCAGCTGCCGTGCCTCCTTCTACTTCTACAACACAGTGGACGAAGTGGACTATTTCCTGAAAGAACTGAAGGACGTACGGAAAGTCATGGGGTATGATGACTGATGGAATTAAAACAGCTCTACACCGACCTTATCCTGGAATATAACAAGGACAAGACCAATAAACGCAAAATCAGCAGCCCCACGGTCCACGAACATGGACACAATCCCAGCTGCGGCGATGATATCGATATCGAAGCCAAAGTAGAAAACGGAGTCATCACCGACCTGGCCTATACCGGCACCGGCTGCGCCATCAGCCAGGCATCCACCGCCATGATGGCCGAACTCCTTCAGGGAAGAACCGTGGAAGAAGGCCTCCGCCTCTGCCGCCTCTTTCTGGATATGATTCGCGGCAAAGTCACCGATGACTCCCAGCTGGAAGAACTGGAAGCCGCCATTACCCTGAAAGACATCTCCCAGATGCCTGTCCGCGTCAAATGCGCCACCCTGGGATGGCACACCCTGGAAATGGCACTGGAAAAAGTGGAAAAACAGCTGAAAAACAACGGCTGACATCAACATAAAAAGCATGGAACCTCATAGAGGACCATGCTTTTTTATTTGGCAGGAAGGGACAGATGAGATGTGGCCTAGTGCCATGGGCTGACTGATGACTGGGGACGAAAGGAACAGGGCATCCTCCTTTCACGTAAATTTCATGCGGAAAGCAGCCATGGGCACCCATACCCGGGGGCATTAAGGAGAGGGAAAGAGTATAAATTGAAATTTGACAATTAAAGGAAAAGAGTAGATAATGAGTAAAGGCTAAACAATAATTATAACAATAAATCAGAAAATTAAACTTTTGATATATTATGATGGGGAATATGAGAACTGAAGCGCACAGCGCTTTTTTCAGTTCTCTTTTTTTATGTCAAAAAGCGGGGAGAAAACGTATGAATCAGAAAATCAAGTATGCAGCTCTGGGGATTGCTCTTGCCTGCACCGGCTGGACCGGCGCTTCGGCAGAGCAGGTGTATGAACTGAATCCTGTGACGGTGACGGCACAGCGCATGGAGACTACCGATTTGAAAACGCCGGCGGCAGTGGATGTTTTAACGGCTGATGAAATCGAAAAAACAGGAGCTACCAGTGTACAGGAAGCATTGAAGTTCTCAACTGGTATTATCATGCATGCCCAGGGGCCGAGAAATATTTCCCAGGGAACCATGACAAGTAAAGCCGTAATCAGAGGTAATGAAAAGGGAACACTGGTATTGGTAGACGGCGTGCCCATAAACCAGGAGGGCCGCTATAATTTGGAAGATATCCCGGTGGATGCGATTGAAAAAATAGAAATTGTCCGTGGCGGCGGAGCCGTTCTCTATGGTTCGGAAGCCTCCGGCGGAGTTATCAATATCATCACAAAGGGGACACGGAAGAACAGCATTAAAGCGGGTATAGGGAATTATGGTATCCAGAATTATTCAGCCAGTGCACAGGCCGGGAAGTTTGGCATTACATACAGCTATGACCACACAGGAAAGATTGATCGGATTTCCAAACCAACCATCCCGTCGGGCAAGCAGAGAGGCTCTTCTCCCGATGGAGGCATGTATTACAACATTATTCGCGGAGAACACAGTAATGTAAACTGGCGGTACAACTTTAATGACGAACTTTATTTTACCCATACCTATGGACAAAACAGCGATCATTACCGCTATAAGTATGATGGCCATGCCTATAAGCCCAATACAGATGCCACCTTTAAGGATGCGATTCACAGTTCAAAGGAAAACCTGGCACAGCTCCACTATGACCATGGAGATTTGAAGGCTAGTATTTTCTATAATAACCGGGATCAGAAAACAGAAGACTGGATTGCAGATCAGAATGTCACTATAAAAAATGGAAAGCCCAGCTATACGAATGCCGCTGCATTTGATTCCAGCAAGAGAAATTACGATTATACGAAATACCGCAATCAAACCATGGGACTGGATGTATCCAACCGCTGGCATTTCAATAAAGGTTCCTTCATGATTGGCTATAATTTCCAAAGAGATTTGGAAACCAAAACCACTTCTCCTATTTATGTAGGCGGCTATAGGACCAAAGAAGGGGCTCATCACCATTACCAGAGAAATATGCATTCCATTTTTGGGCAGCTGGCATATAACATTACGGAGAAGGATGAAGCTGATTTCAATTTCCGCGAGACTTGGACAGAGGATGATTCTGCGGGGAACGGGTATGATAAGTTTACGCCGGAAGTGACATGGACACACAGCTTTAATGAAGACGCGTCCCTCTATGCCAAGGCGGGAAAATCCTTCATGATGCCGACCTTTACCCAGCTTTACGGCGGCGGCAATATCGTGGGGGTGCCTGACTTAAAACCGGAAACGGGAAATCATTATGAAGTGGGATTCAAGAAAAATATTGGTAATTCCACCTGGCGGTTTGATGTCTTCCACTACAAGATTAAGAATCATATTGATGCCGATTCTTCCAAATGGCCCACAGTGACCTATGAAAATACGGATATTCGTAATACCGGCGTGGAACTGGAATGGAGCCGCAGACAGAATGACCGGTTATCGTATCATATGGGAATAACCTATGGTCATCCGGAAAAAAGACAGTCCTCCAAGAACAATAATGAATGGCATGATTACTATGGCCGCATTGAGTTTAACGGCGGCTTCGACTATACAAGCGGCAAACTGACAACGGCATTTAATATGAATGTTCTTGGGGACCGCACCAGAGATAGTGAACCTTATGAACATTTTAAAGACCAGTGCTTCACTGACCTGAACTTCTCCTATCAGGCCAACAAGGATGCCCGGTTCTTCCTGAATATTGATAACCTTTTCAACCGTCATGATATTGTATCCAGCTCCAGCTCTTCCTTCTATAATCTGGGACGAAACTTTATGGCTGGAATTGAATATACATTCTAATTTCATTTATTCTGGAAAGGCACCGGCCTTATCGCTAGAGCCGAGGGCGGTGTCTTTTGCTTTTATTTTCTGAGAGAAGGTCGAATCTTATGAATCATAAAATGAAAGTTTTAATGGTTTTATCAGCTTTAACATTGGCAGGAACATGGGGAGCCGCTGCCTGGGCGCAGGGGGAAGTGTATACATTGAATCCGGTAGTGGTGACGGCGCAGAGAGTGGAAAAGAAAGATCTGGATACACCGGCCAATGTAGAAGTGGTAACTGCTAAAGATATTGAGGAAAAAGGATACAAGAATGCATTTGATGCTATTCAGTCCCAGCTGGGCGTAGAGAGTACGGGATATGGTGACGCCGGTCAGGACTTCGGGCTAAGCTCCGGACGCACGGTGGTACGTGGTTTTGACCGGGGAACGCTGGTTATGGTGAATGGAATCCCCATGAATCTCGCCGGGTATAATTCTTTAAAAGGAATTCCTGAAGAGATGATTGAGAAGGTAGAAGTAGTCAAAGGTGCTGCCGGAACCCTGTATGGCGCTGAGGCGATGGGAGGGCTGGTGAATATTATTACAAAGACTCCGGAAGAGGGGAAAGAGCATGTGACTGTGAAAGGAACAGCAGGCAATTATTATAATGATTACGGCATTATGTATACAGGACCACGCATGATTGTTGATTTAAAACGTTCCTTTGACGATCGCCGTACCCATAGCAATGATTATGGGGCTGGCTCTGATACAGACTGGTGGGTTGGGAAGGGCCAGTCCAATCAGGCGGCCATTGCTGCGAAATTAACGGATGATATTGGCTTTAATATGATGTATCAGGAAGGTGATATCACCAGAGGCGGTCATAAATATGGAAAGACAGCCAAAGAATCCAAAGATTATAATTATGTGTATGACGACAAAAGAATGACTGCTGGTTTTAATTATGCAGGAAAAGATAATGGCGTGAAGGCTGTCCTTGGTTATAATTATCGTTCTGTCAGGGGAACAGATCGTCTCAAAAATGAGAGAGTCGATTCTTCGGCCAATCTGTCCAGCTATATTGGTGATATCCAGAAAACATGGGAGTTTGGGGAAGACAGTCTGACTGCCGGATATACATTTAAAAGGGAAAACTATGAAAATGTAGTGAGGGATAATCAGAATGTGCACCGAATGAACCACGCTTTGTATTTGTCTTATACAGATGTATTTTCTCCTAAATTCAGCGCCACCATTGGCTTAAGAGGGGAGCGTATTCTGGATCCATTTAAAAATCAGAATGTATTTACGCCGCAGATACAGACCCTGTATAAAATCAATGATTCCACTTCATGGTATATTGACGTGGGCAGAGGATTCCAGATGCCTTCATTCAGTTCCATTTTTTACAGAAAGAAAGGTTCCAAAGGGCTGGATCCCCAAAATCTTAAACCGGAAAAAGGGTGGACTTATGAAACAGGGATAAAGAAAGAGTTTAATGATAATCAGAGCTTCAAAGTTTCCATCTATTACATGGATTTCAAGAATAAATTTGGATGGAGTGAGGTTGATCCTAAAACAGGACTGCAGTATGCGGAAAATAAGGGAAATTTCAGAAATACAGGGGTAGAGTTTGCCTATGAGCAGAAGCTGAATTCTCACTGGGACTATGCATTGGGATTTGGATTCAGCAATCCGGAAATCAAGGATGTGAGTGAGAAGAATGCCCATTGGATCCAGGATTCTTCCAGAATTGACGGAGTCATGAGTCTGACATACCGTTCTGACAAGGTACGGAGCACGTTATCCTGGAAATATCTTGGCGATAGAGAAGATTATATATCCCGTCCGTCCAAAGATAAACAGATTCCCAGTCTTTCCCGAGTCACATGGAATACTATCTACGATGTGACGAAGAATGATTCTGTCTCGGTTACACTGAATAATCTTTTTGACCATAAGAACTATTCCAATAGATATGGTAATTTGGATCTGCCCTATAACTGGAGAATTTCATATTCCCATAAATTCTAATGAGAACGGACTGCAAAAAAGGCAGCTTTGCAGTCCGTTTTTTGAATAGAATCGTTATGAGGCAGGCTGTGCAGGGGGAGATTTTTTGAAGCGGTTCTTATTTTGGCTCTTTTCTTTTCTTTTTTGTTCCATTCTCTGTTCCGGCTGTGGTCAATCCATTTCTTCCAATCAAAACATGAGGACGGTTCAGGACGATACAGGATATCTCCTGTCCCTACCCCGCCATCCCTCCCGTATTGTGTCTCTTACCTATGGCACCGACGAGATTCTCTTGGGTCTGGTAGATACGTCAAGGGTGACAGCTCTCTCCCGATATGCTGGGAATCCGGATATTTCCTTTGTGACGAAGGAGGAGGCTGAGGCCGTGGGGAGGAAGGCGGACATGAATGCAGAGTCTATTATGGCCCTGAAACCGGACCTGGTTATTGCCTCCACGGCGGTGTCTCCTCAGCTGGTCAGTCTTCTACGGCAGTCCGGCATTCCGGTGTATGTGTCCCTGGTGGCGGAAAGCTTTGATGAAATGGAAGAAAAGGTCAGAGGAGTGGCCAGGGCAGTGAACGAGGAAGCCGGCGGTGAAGCCATGGTGCAGGATATGGAAGATAAAAAGGCGAAGCTGGAGAAAAAGCTTTCTGTCATCGGTCCTTCGGATGAGCGGTGTGCTCTGGGACTTTCGTTCAGGGGGATTCTGGGAAAGAAGGGGACCCTTTTCAGTGAGGTGCTGGCCATGGCCCGCGTGAAAGACGGTGCTGCCCGGTACGATGTGCCGAAGGGGACCAATGCCTATCTTTCCATGGAAATCCTGCCGGAAATCAATCCCGATGTGATTCTTATGCCCGTATGGAAGGTAAAAAGCGGGGACGATGAGACAGCCTTTGTCAGAGAAATCATGGAAAATCCGGCTTATCGGGATGTAAAGGCTGTTAAGAACGGAAAGCTGGTACCATTCCCGGAAAAGTACAAGTATGTCATGAGTCAGCATGTGACTGATGCCATAGAGGCCAGTGCCCGGGCGGTGTATCCGGAGCTGTTTGACAGGGATTCCCACTGATGGCAGGCGTCTGATTTTATATAAGGGAGAAGCAGAATGGCAGTGAAACTGATCTATTTGACAAATGTGGACCGCCGGTATTTCATGATGAACCGGGCCATGGAGTCCCTGCAGAAGGAGGGCCGGCTTTCCGAAAGCTGCCGGACGCTGAAGGTGAAAGATGACAGCCGTTTTGCTTCCTATGCGCCTCTTCTTGAGGGAGCTTCCATGGTGATGATCAAGTTCATGGGAAATACGATTCGCACGAAATTCTGGCAGCAGTGCCTTGCCTTTTTAGAGGGCCGTGGGATTCCCTATTACATGGATGCAGCCGGTTCGGCGGAGGAAGAATGCGGAAAATGGATAAGGAAAGAAGAAATAGAAGTCATCAAAAAGTACAGCTTTTACGGCGGACTGGAAAATTATAGAAATCTGTGGCTCTATGGCGCTTTCCTCTTTGAGACTTCCCCGGTAAAACCACCGGATCCCAGTCCCCTCTGCTGGGCGGGACTCTACCATTTTGGCATGAAAGACAGGTATATGACGGATCTTTCTTCCTATAGGGAGAGATTCTGCAAGGTGGAAAGGCCTACCGCCGGCTTTCTTTTTTATCGGGATGAATGGATCTGGGGAGATACAAAATACCAGGATGCTTTCATTGAGGAGGCAGAGCGGCAGGGGCTTAATGTCATTCCTGTTTTCACTAACGGGCTTCCAGATACGAAACTGGGTATGCCATCCCTTGATGAAGTATTTCATCGGTATTTTATGAAAGATGGAAAGCCTGTGATTGACTGCCTGGTGAATGTAATGAAATTTTCATTCACCACATCCGGCTCCATATCCCGCGAGGTGCTCCATGAAATGGGGATTCCTGTGCTTCAGTGCTATTCCCTGCTTATGCCGGAGGAGGAGTGGAAAAAATCAACGGAAGGCATGAATGCCATGGAAGTGTCCATCAGTATTTCCATGCCTGAATTTGACGGCATTATTCACGGGGTGCCCATAGCGGCCAAGCATGTGAAGAAAATAGGAGAGGTGGAATACCTGCCTTTGAAAGAGCGGATAGCTGCCATGGCAGCTAAGGCCGGTGCCTGGACCAGGCTTCACAGGAAGAGAAATGAAGACAAGAAAATTGCCATTATTTTTCACAACTATCCGCCTAAGAATTCCAATATCGGAAGTGCCTTCGGCCTTGACAGCATAGAAAGTGTACGCCGCCTTCTGGAAAAGATGAAAGCGAAAGGCTATAGGATAGATTATGTCCCGGAAACAGGCAGCAAGCTCGTTCAGCTCATCACCAGCCAGGCCACCAATGATTTGTCCATGATGACGGAAGCGGAAGAGAGGGCCTGCCATAAGGTGACAGGAAAACAGTATGGAGACTTTTTTCAGACCTTTCCTGACGATGTGAGGGCCCAGATGGAAAAGGACTGGGGCCGTGCTCCCGGCAGTGTCATGGTGGATGGGGAAGGCAGCATTCTGGTTCCCGGTGTTATGGATGGACATGTTTTCATCACGGTCCAGGCACCCCGGGGCTATGGTTTTGATGCAGCCAAAATCTATCATGATCCTTTTATCGCTCCTACCCATCAGTATCTGGCCTATTACCTGTGGATACGGGATATCTGGAAGGCGGATGCCGTCATTCATGTCGGAACCCATGGAAATCTGGAATGGCTGCCGGGCAAGGGCGCGGGACTTGACCGCAGCAGCTATCCGGATCTGGCACTGGGCTCTCTTCCCAATGTGTATCCTTACCATATGACTATCACAGGCGAAGGAATACAGGCCAAAAGACGTGGGAGTGCCTGCCTGGTAGACCATATGCCTGCACCCATGGCAGATGCAGGCACCTATGACGAGCTCTCAGAGCTTGAGAAGAATATGGATGAATATGCCCATTTCCTTACAGTGGAGCCGGAAACTGCATCCCGCATGATACAGGAAATACGCAGCCTGGCTGTGAAAGCGGAGCTGGATGGGGAAGTGCCCTATGATGAATCGAAGCCATTTTCTGAATATCTGACAAGGCTGCATCAGTACATAGAGGATATTAAAAACAGTGAATGCCATGTGGGACTTCATATTTTGGGACAGATGCCGGAAGGAGAGATTCTCAGAAATGAAATTATCCAGCTCATGAGGCAGTCTGATGGCTCCTGTCCTGCCATTCTGGATGTGTTTGCAGAAAAATACGGATACACAGCCAAAGAATTGATGGAAAAATCACAGACCATTCTTCCGGAGAAAAAGACGGGCAGTGAAATGATGGCGGCTGTCAGAAAAGAAGTGGAACAGTTTATCGACACTCTGATGGTTCATCATTTTAGTGAAGAAGGCATCAGAAAAGCCCTTTCAGCCAAGTCAGTACGGGAAGGGGATGCCTTGTGGCAGAAGCAGGTAGAAAAAACGGCCGGCTTTATCTGTCATGACCTGTACAAAAGGCTTTCTGGCACGATTCAGGAAATGGACCATACCCTGGAAGGAATAGAAGGGAAATATATTATGCCCGGGCCCTCAGGCTCACCTCATGCCGGTGGTGTATCCCTCCTTCCGGCAGGAATTAATTTCTATGGGATTGATCCCAGAAAGCTTCCTACTAAAGCGGCCTGGGCGGTAGGCAAAGAGCTGGGTGATGAGGTCATTGCTCGTTATATCAGGGAAGAAGGAAAGTATCCGGAAAATATTGGCATGGTTTTCTGGTCCGGTGCCAATATGCGAAGTCACGGGCAGTGTATAGCGGAATTTCTTTATCTCATGGGCATTCGTCCTATCTGGGAGAAAGGAAGCCTTTATGTGAAGCGTTTGGAGCCGATTCCTCTTTCGGAGCTGAAAAGGCCCAGACTGGATGTAACAGGCAGAATCAGCGGCCTTTTCAGGGATACCATGCCGGCAGCAGTTTCTCTTATGGACAAAGCAGTCCTGCTGGCTGCATCCCTTCCGGAGAAGGAGGAAGACAATTTTATACGTAAACATGTCCTTTCCGAAAGCAGTGCCATGGAAAGGAATGGAATGACGACAGAGGAAGCCTGGCGGGAAGCCTGCTATCGTATTTTTGGTGATGCGCCGGGAACCTATGGCGCCGGTGTGGGTGCCCTGCTGGAGTCACGAAACTGGGACAATTTGGATGACCTTTCCCGTGTCTTTGTCAGATGGGGCGGCCATGCCTACGGCAGTAGTGCCAAAGGAGCTTACAAACCGGAGTTGTTTAAAGAACGACTGTCTCGCATGGATGTGACTCTGAAAAACGAGGATAACCATGAAACGAATATGATGAGCAGTGATGATTACAATGCCTATCATGGCGGCATGATAGCAGCCGTACGGAGCCTTTCGGGTAAATCTCCCCGCTCCTATGAAGGCGACAGTACGGAAAGGGGCAGCGTCAAGGTCCGCAGCGTACAGGAGGAGGCTAAGCGGGTTTTTCGCATGGAAACCATCAATCCCCGGTTCATACAGGGCATGATGAAGCATGGCTACAAAGGCGCAGCCGACCTGTCAAGCCGTGTATCCATCAGCTTCCAGTGGGATGCTACCAGCAAGGTAATGGAAAACTGGATGTATGAAAAACTGGCAGAAAAGTACGCGCTGGATGGCACAGTACAGGACTGGATGAAAGAAGTCAATCCCTGGGCACTCCAGCGCATTACAGAAACTTTGCTGGAAGCGGAAAAACGGGGCCTGTGGCAGGCAGCGGATGAAACAGTCAATCAACTGCAGGCTCTGTACTTGGATATAGAGGGAGAGCTGGAAGAGAGCCAGGATGATACGTGAAATCAGGGCTTATGGGAAATAGAAAACTCTGTCAGGGAGATGTTTTTCATCGGGCTGCAGAGGCTTCATCCTTCTCTATGGGATTTCTGTTTTTAAAGGAACATGGACCTGCGTAGAGGATCGGCTTTCATTATGAACTAATACCGGATAAATAGATAATTATAAAAAGGGGCTGTGATAAATGTAAATCATTTCTTCACAGCCTTTTTTATAATTTTTTCTGATGGTAAGATTCCAGTCCCTTTGTCATCTCGAGTGGGGAATGTGCCGGCATGGGTGGAAAAACTTTGGACTCTATTGAAGCTCTGAACCAAGAAATCTCCTGCCACCAATGCTCTCTGTACCATTGAAAAGTGATATTTCTCTACTCCGCTTCGCAACGTTTGAAATGACAGTGGGGCGGAGTGGTATCCATGTCATTCATGTATTTTTTCACAGACCCGTCCATCATTGAAGGCACTACGAAAAGCCTAAAAAGAGCGTGCGCACAGACAGATTCCTAGGTGAAACTGTCCGATCCATAGAAGGACGCTTTCTTCAGGCTTTTCTATCGCGAAGGCGATTGATTTCTTCTTGAGTTCTTGGCCGAAAAGGATTTGAAAACTCAGAACGCATTGAACGGGCTTGAGACCCGGAGCTCTTATGTATTCATCTTTGCGAGATGGCTTGCAGCCGAATCAGGAATCGGGTATTTTTTTGTGGCCACTCCCCGGACCTTTTCCATGCTCTCATCTGTTCTCTATTATACCGGATAGGGAAGAAAATGGGAATAGGAAATATAGAAATTATGTTTGCTGATTTTGGAGGTATGGAAGGGAGAACTATGAGTTTTATAGATACATTTTCTCGGGAATTCATAGAGAATGTAAGAAAGATTCATCGGCCTTTTCCTATTTCATCGTCACTCATGGTACAATAGAATATATTATTGTATGTTCGGAGGAATGAGTATGGGATTTTTTGACAAAATCAAAAGAGGTCTCACAAAGACCAAGCAGAGTTTGATCAAGAATATTGAAAGCGTAGTCATCGGCTATGCCCAGATTGATGAGGATTTCCTGGAAGATCTGGAAATGGTACTCCTTTCCGGTGATATCGGTGTCCGTACCACGGATTATCTGATGCGCCAGATTCGCCGGGGCGTCACGGAAGGGGTGATTCACAATACCAACGAAGTCATGCCTTTCATGGAGAAAACGGTGAAGGAGCTTTTGAAGGATGATACGGCGGGTGAAGAGTTTACCCATCATCCTGAGGTGATTCTGGTGGTCGGTGTGAACGGGGTAGGCAAGACCACCACCATTGGCAAGCTTTCCGGTCGTCTCCACAAGGAAGGAAAGAAGGTCCTTCTGGCAGCGGCTGATACTTTCCGCGCTGCTGCATCGGAGCAGCTCACCATCTGGGCGGAAAGGACAGGCGCTGATATTGTAAAGCATGCGGAAGGCGCCGATCCCGCAGCCGTTGCATTTGATGCCGTATCGGCGGCCAAGGCCAGAGGGGCTGATGTGGTCCTTATTGATACGGCCGGCCGTCTCCAGACGAAGGTAAACCTCATGGAAGAATTGGGGAAAATCAGCCGGGTAGTGAAGAAAGTGATTCCGGATGCACCGCATCAGACCCTTCTGGTGCTGGATGCCACCACCGGTCAGAATGCCATCAGCCAGGCAAAGAATTTCGGGGAAATCGTACCTCTTACCGGCGTGGTTCTTACCAAACTGGACGGCACTGCCAAAGGAGGCGTGGTGCTTTCCGTTCATGAAGAACTTCATGTGCCGGTGAAGTGGATCGGCATGGGCGAAAGGGAAGATGACCTGGACCGCTTCAATCCTGATGAATTTGCGAAGGCTCTTTTTGAAACGGATGACCATGTGCTGCAGGAAAGCACAAAGGTGTAACAGGTATTCAGTCATGGCAGGGGTGCATATCCGATGCATCCCTGTTTTTTGAATGCTGCCTCAGGGCAGGAGAAAAGGACATGAGGAAGGAGTAGGGGGACAAGTGATGAAGCAAAGGATGCAGAAAATGGAATCTTTCGCCTATCCTGTAACCATTACACGGAAGAGGGGACTCAGGGCCATTTACCTTCGGATTTCCAGGACCGGGAAGGTCCATGTATCAGCCCCATCGGCCATGGCTTTAAAGGAAGTGGAACGTTTCGTGGCCTCAAAGGATGGATGGATCCGGGAAAAGCTGGCCCAAATGCCTGCCATCCCCTGCTATACCTATGACAGCGGCGAAAAACATTTCTTTCTGGGCAGGGAATACCCCATTGTTTATGGCCGCGGTACCGTGAACTCCGTGTCTGTGGAGGAGGGAAAGCTCTGCCTTATGATAGGGCCTAGGACGAAAGACAGGCCCCGGGCTTACAGGAATCTTATGAAAGAAGAACTGCGGAAGGTCATAGAAATATATATAGAAATCTGGGCGCCCCGCATGGGTGTCCAGCCTTCTTCCCTGACCATCCGCATTCTAAAGAGCCGATGGGGCAGCTGCAATGTAAGAACCGGAGAACTTTCCTTTGCCCTGGACCTCATCACCAAGCCGGAGGCATGCATTGAGTCGGTGGTGGTGCACGAGCTGAACCATCTTCTGGAAACAGGTCATACCCGCCGTTTCCATGCCCTCATGGCCCGCTGGCTTCCGGACTATAAGGAAAGAACGAAGAAACTTTACGACTACCCCAGGGAGTTTATTTAATGGGGCTCCTGAGGCTGGTTTCCTGCTTTCTGGTGCCAGGAGTGATTGAAATACTTATGCAGTTCCCGTAATGCATAAGGCCCTTTTTTTATCTGCGGCGTCAGCCGCTACCACACCCTCTGAACCTTTTGAACCTTCTGAACCCTGTGAACCCTCACGCCGTAGGCGTGTCCAATAGCAAAGCCGCCACCACAACCCTCGGCCCAAAGGGCCGTCAAACTTAAGAACCTTCCGGCCCCCTGGGCCGGTCCATCTTAAGAACCCTCTCTCATAACGCTGACTTCATACTCATCGCCCGAGAGGGCGATACCACAACCCTCGGCCTGAAAGGCCGTCAAACTTAAGAACCTTAAGAAACTTCGGGGCGAAGCCCCGTCAACCCTCACACCGCAGGTGTGTCCAATAGCGAAGCCGCCACCACTCCCCTCTGGCCCAAGGCCGTTCAATCGTAAGAACCTTTCCTTACGCCCCTACTTCTATTTACAGAAATATGGTATAATCTAATAAAATAATTTTATACCAAAAGATTTTTATACCATAGTATTCGTATTATGGTGAGTAAGGGGTATTTCAATGAATAACACGGACTGGAAAATCCTTATCTATCTTCGTGAGGAACGAAGCATCAATAAGGTAGCAAAGCGGCTTTTCATGACTCAGCCGTCCTTAACCTATCGCCTGAGCCAGATGGAAAAGGAAATCGGCTGTCCTTTATTTATTCGTACCAATAAAGGGGTTCATTTCACCGATGCAGGCAACCGTCTTTTCTCCTTTGCAGAAAAGGAGCTGCAGCAGTACCAGGACATGAAGAATTATGTGACCCATGAGCCTAATTCCATTTCCGGCGTACTCCGCATCGGCGCCAGCCAGTCTTTTGCCCAGTCCCATATGCCGGCCATTCTGAAGGGCTTTGTGGATAAGTACAGCGACATTGAAATTTCCCTCACCACCGATACCAGTGATGAACTGGTGAAGCTGGTAAAAAAAGAGGACATCCATCTGGCCATTGTCCGTGGGAACCAGGAATGGCCGGACGCCGATATTCTTCTGGAAGATGCGCCGCTGTACCTGATTTCCGCCAAGAAAATCGACTACAGCACGCTGCCGGACCAGCCTTCCATCCGCTACCGCAGCGATCCTTCCCTGGATGAGCTCCGTACCCGGTGGTGGCGGCAGAATTTCACCGATTCTCCCCATTTCATGCTTACTGTGTCCGACTGTCTGACCTGCGTGGAAATCGTGAACCAGGGCCTTGGCCACTCTCTAATTCCAGCGGATCTCTTGCCCAAGTGCGCACCCCAGGTGAACAGGGAAATGATTTATGATAAGCAGAAGAGACCTCTTCTGCGGCCCAGCCATTTGATTTTCAAACAGCCCATGCTCCAGTCCACACCGGTGAGAATCTTCGTGGACTACCTGCGCAGCTATTTCAAGGTATGAAAAAAGCCCTGTGAAGCCATGACTTCGCAGGGTTTTATAATTTCACCAGAAATCCCAGCATGCTGAAGAGCCAGGTGGAAATTCCGAGAAACAGGGCACAGCAGAGCTTTTCCAGCTTCAGCCGGATGGCAAAGCGCCGGTGATGGTGGGCATTACCCCATACGGCATTGATGAGGCCGTGATAGTCTACATGCATCATACGGGCCAGGGTGCAGTAGTTGAGCAGCAGATATATACCGATTAGTGCAGGACGAATCTCGTCCACCATGAACCAGACCATCCAGGGAAAACAGAGATTATATGCAAAGGCTATGTGGCCGCCCAGAAAATAGGCCATTTTCTGGCCAAAGGTTTCCGACAGATCAGTTTTATAGGCAAAGACAAGGTATCCGTTAATGGCGCAAAGAAAAAGACACCAGAAAAACAGGAACGGCATACAGATTTCCTCCGGACATATTATTATTATTGTTCGCTTATAATTCGATTATAGCATGATATCTTTTGCCTGCCCATAGCTGAAAGGCCGGATGAAATCGATGAAATCGGGCCATTCGGAAGCACCGCCCATGACCGCGGAGGAGATGGAAGGACGGAAGAGGAAAAAGAATCACCGGCGGTAAGGATTTTATATTTTTGCCTGAAAAGGGGTAAAGAATAAGTATATTCTAAAAATAAAGAGATATAGAAAAAATCTTCCAGCTCTTTATAAATAACTTATAACTGGCCAGGCTGGAGGAAAGTGATAGAATGGGGCTGGAGACTGGAGGGGCGGCTGTCCGCTGTCTGCTATCCGCTATCCGTTGTCCGCTTACCCCTTCCTTAATGCCGACTGTTTCATACGCGGCCTGTACCGAGATTCTTCGCCTGCGGCTTAGAATGACGAGTGGGAGGAGGTCAGTTTCAGCACGTAACGCCCAGTCCCCTTTCTGTGGAAGGGGGCTCTGGATCTTCGTCATAGGATATGGTTGACAAAAAACTAATTACGTAACGCTGACTTTGTAAGCATTGCCGCGAAGCGGCTATCCACCACCCTCTGAACCCTCTGAACCCTCTGAACCTTTTGAACCCTTATAACCAAAGGAGGTTTCCATGAAAAAACTGATTGCTTTTTTACTTTCTTTTTTCCTTGCCCTGTCCCCGGGCCTTCTGGCGGAGGCGTCGGATACGCTGGAAATGAATCGGAAAATGGGGTATTTTGACAATACCCGCACGGTGCTTCTCCTGTCTCCTCGGCTCAGCGGGAACGGCGGCGAAGCGGCATCCTACGTGAATCGGGAAATGAAGCAGATTTTTCGCTATCCCTATTACCGGACCTTGGATACCACGGGTTATGAGGGAGCGGTGTCTCCGGCAGACCTGCCCCGGCTGGCTGATGAATCGGGGGCAGATATAGTAGTGATGCCTGTAATCCAGTGGCATCAGTGGATTTTCCATCGGTTCCTCTTTGATGATGGCGATGATATTATCCAGACCAGGGCTATCGTGGATATTTACAGCTACAAGAAAACCGAGGGCACCGTGCGGGATGACCGGGGCACCTATTTTGATACGGAAGACGAGAGTACTGCGCGGAATGTGTACATTCTTGACGATATCATGAAAGAGGTATACAAAACATTCCCCTATCGCCGGGTGCCCACTGATGTGTCCAGGAGCCTCACGGGAGAGACGGAAGACCATACGCCTAAAGCAGTGATGAGATAGTGAGCTGGCGGGAGAAAGACAGCTGCCCGCTGCCGGCTATCGGCTGTCCGACTTCTGAACCATAGGGCTCTGCACCGGCGCCAAAGGGCAGGGAACCCATGACAAAAAGGACCTGGAAGAAATGGTTTATCATTTCTTCCAGGTCCTTTAATTTTACAGCCCTTTCTGTTCAATGCCGCTCACCAGGTAACCCAGATGGGTGGTGCTGTTTAATGTGACCAGGCGCCAGGTGCCTTTGTCACATTCCAGTACATTGATACAGGCATTGTCCTGCTTGATCTGCCAGAAGTGGCTCATATCAAGGCCCAGGAGGTCGCAGATAATGGCCTTATTCACGGCGTCGTGGGCAGCCACAAGCACCGTTTCGCCATCATAGGCTTTTGCATATTCATCGAAGGCTTCCCTGGCCCGTTTCCGCACGTCCTCCAGATTTTCTCCTTCCGGCATCTGCACCAGGTCCGGGCGGGTGTGCCAGAGGCGGAATTCCTCGGGGTAGCGGGCTTCGATTTCATCGGCGTGGATGCCTTCCCACAGGCCATGGGAGATTTCCGTCAGCCTTTCGTCTTTCATCACGGGAAGGTGGTGGAAATCGGCAGCCAGGCGGCAGGTTTCATAGGAGCGGGAGAGGGGGGAGGAAATGGCCCGGTCTATGGGCACGTCCTTCAGAGCCAGCGCCGCTTTTCGGCCCTGCTCCCAGCCCCTTTCGGACAGGGGTGTGTCTTCCTGGCCCTGGTAGCGGCCTTCTATGTTCCAGGTGGTTTCTCCATGACGGAGAAGGATGATGCGTATCATAGGTGCTCCTTAATGTTCACAGTGAACGACTTTGACATCGTGGATGCCGTCGATATTCATGAGGGCCGGAATCAGGGCCGAGGGGATATCCTTGTCCACAGCCACCACCATGACGTTGGTGCCTGCTTCCTTGCCGGCGCCTACCTGCATGCCGTTGATGTTGATATGTTCTCTCCCAAGTACCGATGCTACCTGGCCGATCATGCCGGGCTTGTCTTCATGAGGTGCAATGATGATGCAGCCTTTCGGTTCGATGTCCACGCGGAAGTGATCGATGGATACGATTTTGGCTTCCTTCCGGTCGAAGAGGGAGCCTGTAATGCGGTGGCTGCCTTTGTCGGTGTCTACGGTGAGGGAAATGGTATTGGTGAAATAGTGGCCTTTCTTGGCTTTTACTTCCCGTACATCCATGTGCCTTTCTTCTGCAATGCCCCGGGCATTGACGAAATTGACGGTCTGCTGCAGTACCGGAGCCAGAAGGCCTTTCAGTACGGCCGTGGTAAGAGGTGCTGTTTCTGTTTCTGCCAGTTCACCGGTATATTCCACGTTCACCCTGTTAATGCGGCCGCCGGCCAGGTCAATGGCAATATTGCCCATCCGTTCGCAGAGGTCGAAGTAAGGCTGAATCACATGGAGGGTGGCTTTGGTAATGGGGGAAGCGTTTACGGCGGTGGCCACCGGTTCTCCGTGGAGGGCCTGCATGACGCCTACAGCCACATCGGTGGCAACGCCGGCCTGGGCTTCTTTGGTGGAAGCGCCCAGATGAGGGGTGAGGGCTACATTGGTCATGCCCAGGAAGGGATTGTCTTCCGGTTTCAGCGGTTCATTGGGCCATACGTCGATGCCGGCGCCGGCGACCTTACCGCTCTTCAGCGCTTCGGCCAGGGCGTAGATATCCACCACGGCGCCCCGGGATGCATTGACAAGGCGGACGCCATCTTTCATTTTGGCAATTTCTTCTTTGCCGATCATACCCCGGGTCTCATCAGTAAGGGGCGTATGAAGGGTGATATAGTCCGATTCCTTCAAAAGGGTATCCAGGTCCACCAGCTCCACGCCCAGCTGTTTGCCTCTTTCCAGGGGAATATAGGGGTCGTAACCGATGGTTTTCATGTTGAAGGCCTGGAGGCGTTTGGCCACATTGGAACCGACCCGGCCTACGCCGATGATGCCTACGGTCTTGTTCAGAAGCTGGATGCCGGTGAAACTCTTGCGGTCCCAGCGGCCTTCCATAATGGACTGATGGGCCTGGGGAATGTGGCGGGTCATGGACAGCATGAGGGCAATGGTGTGTTCGCAGGCTGCAATGGTATTCGACTCCGGCGTATTGACTACGGTAATGCCTTTCTGGGTGGCTTCCTTTATATCAATGCCGTCGATGCCTACGCCGGCGCGGCCGATGACCTTCAGGTTTTTAGCGGCGTCAATGACCTTCTTTGTGACCTTGGTCTGGCTTCTTGTAATGATAGCATCATAGTCGCCGATGACTTTTACCAGTTCCTCTTCCTTCATGTTCGGCTGGATATCTACAATAAATTCCTTTTCCAGGATTTCTTTGGCTTCTTTAGCTACGTCGGCAGTAATGAAAATTCTAAACATAATGATTTCCTCCTGTAAATAATCAAATTATCCGTTGACTCTTTCGTATTCTTTCATGAACTGGGAGAGCGCTTCCGCTGCTTCCGGCGTTACCGCATTGTAGAGGGATACCCGGAGGCCGCCTACCAGACGGTGGCCTTTCACGCCTATGAAACCATGGGCTTTCGCCTTTTCCACGAAATCCTTTTCCATGGCTTCATTGGACAGATTGAAGGTAATGTTCATGCGGCTTCTGGCATCCTTTTCTGCATGGCTCCGGTAGAATCCGCCGCTTTCATCAATTACGTCGTAAATCAGGGCTGCTTTGACCTTATTTCTTTCTTCAATGGCTTTCAGGCCGCCCATATTCTTGATCCAGTGAAGCATGCGGTTCAGGGTATAAATGCAGAAAACCGGCGGCGTATTGTAGGTGGAATCCTTTTTCACAAAGGTCTGGTACTGCAGGAATTCAGGAATATCGGTGCGGGCCGTTTCCAGAAGGCTCTTTTTGATGATAGCCAGAGCCACACCGGCGGCGCCTAGATTCTTCTGGATACCGGCCCAGATCATATCAAACCGGTTGAAATCGATGTCCCGGGAAAGAATGTCTGAAGACATATCGCAGATCAGGGGCACCTTCACCTCCGGGAATTTCCAGTATTCCGTGCCGTAAATGGTATTGTTGGCGCAGATGTAGAGGTAGTCCGTACCATCCTTGATGTCATAGGTGTCAGGAATATAGGAGTAATCTTTGTCCTGGGCTGAATTGGCATCGTAGGTTTCACCGAAGAAGGCGGCCGTATTTCTTGCCTTGTGGGCCCATACGCCGGTATCTGCATAGGCAGCCCGGGTATGGAGGAAATTGTATCCCGTCATGAGAAACTGCATGGTGCCGCCGCCCTGGATGAATACGATTTCATAATCCGGCGATAAATGCATGAGCTGCCGCAGAAGATCCTTTGTCTCATCCAGCATATCCTGAAATTCTTTGGACCGATGGCTGATTTCCGTAATACCCATGCCTGTGTTTTTGAAATTGGTGAGATCCTCCTTCATAGCCTCCAGCACTTCCAGGGGCATAGGGGACGGACCGGCGTTGAAATTGAATACTCTCTTCATCATGAACCTCCAAATAACACAAAAAGAGAAGACGTCCCATGGGACGAGCTTCTCTTTTCTCGCGGTGCCACCCAATTTAGCCATGGCAAAAGGAGCGAGGTATAAAAAAACGCTCTCCATCCACTAAGGGACGAGAGCACCCGCGATACCACCCAAATTGCCAGAAGGCCATCTTTGAAAGGCTGTAACGGGCCTGCCCGAAGGATTCTTCATCCATGTCTCCGAAGTGGAAAGATAATCAGCCCCTGACAGCTCTCACCGGCCGCTGTCTCTCTGAAAAGGTCTCATTACCCCTTCTTCATCATCGCTTGTTTCGTATGGCTGAATTATAGCGCCGGTCCTTTCACTTTGTCAAGATGAAAATTTTTGGACACCATCTGCGGCGCCAGCCGCGTCCCTTTTTTAAAATCTGCGGCGAAGCCGCCACCGCAACCCTCAGCGCCATAGGCGTTGTCGCCCCCTGAGCGAAGAGAACACAACCTGCCGCCATCGGGCGGCCATAACCCTCGGGACGAAGTCCCGTCAACCCTCACACCGAAGGCCGCCATTGCCACCCTTTGAACCTTTATGCAGGGAGTGGTATAATACATGCATATTATCATGTAAAGTGATTATACTATGCATGGTAAATATAATGCAGAATCCATATAGGAGAAGAGAAGTATATTTCCTGGAGAAAGGCGCTGACAGCCCATTCCCGGAAAATCAGGAAAAGGAGTGTGGAATTTGTATGTCTATTAAAACAAGAAAAATCGGCATTATCGGAGCTGGCAATGTAGGATCTCATCTGGCTCTCCAGTTTGCTGTTCAGGGTCTGGCAGATGAAGTGGTATTCTATGATACCAATATGGATAAAGCCATCGGCGAATCTCTGGACCTTCTGGATGCCGTCAGCTACCAGCCCCACCATTTTGAGGCCTATGCAGGCACCATGGACGATATGAAAGATGCAGATATTCTGATCAATGCATCCGGCAGACCCCGGAAACAGGGACAGAACCGTCTGGACATGATGGATGGCGCCATCGCCACCAGTAAGGAATTCCTGCCGCTGATTCAGAAATCCGGCTTTGACGGCATTATTATTTCCATTTCCAATCCCTGCGACATTATTGCAGAATACCTGCAGTACAAGCTGGACTGGCCGAAAAAGAAGATCATCGGCTCCGGCACAGCCCTGGACTCTGCCCGTCTGCAGATGCAGCTCTCCACCCAGCTCAAAGTCAACCGCCGTTCCCTCACCGCCTACCTTCTGGGCGAACACGGCGATTCCAGCATGATTCCCTGGAGCCATGTCAAAGTGGCAGGCAAGCCCATCGATGAACTGCTGAAGGAAAAGCCGGATCTCTACCATATGGATTCCAAGGAAGAAATCCTGAAGAAAGTCCATGAAGAAGGAAATATTGAAAACGCCAAGAAAGGCTGCACTGAATTTGGCGTTTCCTCTGCCACTGCCGAGCTGGTCCGGGCCATTTACCACGATGAACATAAAATCCTTCCCTGCTCCGTCTATCTGGACGGCGAGTACGGTATCCATGACAGCTTTGCTTCCGTACCGGTGAAAGTAGGCAAGGACGGCGTGGAAGACATTATCGAACTCCATTTGACCGATGAAGAAAATGAAGAACTCCAGCGTTCCATCAAAATTCTGAAGGAACACTTCGAAAGAGCGCTCACACTGTAATCGTTTGAACAAAAAAGGGGACCCGCCGGGGTGCCCTTTTTTGTTTTGAAAATGATAGATCCTTATGAAACATGGTTCACTGGTTTTCTCTCTGTTTTTCTCCTCAAATTTCTTGTTTCCCCTTGAGGGGAAGTCCCGCGAAGCGGGAAAGGGTGTACGGGGCTGAGCAGCGATGTGATACTCTATCGCTATCCTGACCGCCAATCGGCGGCCTCTTTTGCCACCTCATGGTCCTCTCCCCCTTGCAAGCAGGTGGCACTCGTTTTAATAAGTGCAGTTCTAAAGTTTTTTTCATAAGAGGGGCCTTCTATAAATGTAGAGGCGCCCCAGTCCCCATTTATAGAGAAAATCCCTTTTCACAGCCCCGCCCCATGGGGTATAATGGTATGACGCTTATTTTAATTTTGAGGTGAAACATGACTGATTTGGAAGAAATAAAAAGACGCCGCACCTTTGCCATCATTTCCCACCCGGATGCCGGCAAGACGACGCTTACTGAAAAACTGCTGCTCTACGGCGGAGCCATCCATTTGGCAGGATCCGTCAAGGCAAGAAAGACAGCCCGCTATGCCGTTTCCGACTGGATGGAAATTGAAAAACAGCGTGGTATTTCTGTCACCAGCTCGGTGCTCCAGTTCGACTACCAGGGCTGCCGCATCAATATTCTGGACACCCCCGGGCATGCGGACTTTTCCGAAGATACCTACCGTACCCTCATGGCGGTGGACTCTGCCGTCATGGTCATCGACGTGGCCAAGGGCGTGGAAGCCCAGACGAAGAAACTCTTCAAAGTCTGCTCTGACCGGGGCATTCCGATTTTTACCTTTGTCAATAAAATCGACCACTTCGGCAAGAACCCCTTCGACCTCATGGCCGATATTGAAGATGTACTGGGCATCCGCTCCTGCCCCATGAACTGGCCCATCGGAGTGAATGGCGATTATACCGGCATTTACGACAGAGAAACGGAAATGTGCCATCTCTTCATCAAGGACAATGCCCATGGCGTAAAGAAACTGGAAGTGATTTCCGGGAAAATGGACGATGAAAAAATCACCTCCCATCTGAGCCCTGAAATCATTCAGTCCCTGAAAGACGACCTGGAACTTCTGGACGAAGCAGGGGACCCCTTCGATGAAGAAAAAGTGGCAAAAGGAGAACTGACCCCCATGTTCTTCGGCTCCGCCATGACCAATTTCGGCGTACAGCCCTTCCTGGAAAAATATCTGCAGCTCGCTCCGCCGCCGGAACCGAGAAAGACACTGGAAGGCACTGTGGCCCCGGAAGATCCCAATTTCTCCGCTTTCGTTTTCAAAATCCAGGCCAATATGGACCCCAAGCACCACGACCGGGTGGCCTTCATGCGCATCTGCTCCGGCGTCTTTGAAAAAGGGGCCAGCGTGCTTCACCGCCAGAGCGGCAAAATGATCCGCCTGTCCCAGCCCCAGCAGTTCCTGGCCACTGAAAGGCAGACCGTGGAAAAAGCCTATCCCGGCGATATTATCGGCGTTTTCGACACCGGCGAACTGGGCGTAGGGGATACGGTATGCGAAAAGAAACATCCTGTCACCTTCATCGACTTCCCTGTGTTCCCGCCGGAACTCTTCGCCCGCCTTTCACCGGTGAGCAGCATGAAGAGAAAGCAGTTCCTGAACGGCGTCACCCAGCTGGCCCAGGAAGGGGCCATCCAGGTGTACAAACAGCCCTACATCATGGAATCCTTCATTATCGGCGCCGTTGGCCAGCTGCAGTTTGAAGTCATGAAATACCGGCTGGAAAACGAATACAATGTATCGGTGAACCTGGAACCCCTGGGTTTCACCGCTGCCCGCTGGACCGAAGGCGATGTGCCGCCGGAAGAACTGGTAGGCATCGACAATGCCATGGTGGTCTACGACCGCCGCGAGCGGCCGGTATACCTCCTGCCCAATGCCTGGCAGGCAGGCTGGCTGGCCCAGAGAAATCCAAAAGTCAAATTCCTCGAAAGCCCGCCTCTGGGTGTGGCAGAACTGGAAGGAAATTAATCAAAAGCAGCAGAACCATAGATGGCTCTGCTGCTTTTTTGCATTCTTGCAAGCGCAGCGAGCCAATCAGCAGAATGCTTATCATACCATATGGTACTGAAAGGGAATCCAGTCCCTTAGGAGTGTGAAGGTTCAAGCGCCTTTCGGCGCGGTCGGGATCGGGACCAGCGCGGTGCTTTCCAGTATTCCCGAAGGTTGACACGCCCTTACGGGCGTGAGGGTTGAGCCAGCCGCCGGGCCTTTGGCCCTGGGCTGCCAGGGTTCTGCCTGTGATCGGCTTCGCCTTACAGGCGGGTTGAGGGCTTTCGCCCTCGGGAGTTATATAGTATTGTGGAGGTCCTGCATAGGACCTCCAAGTCAGCCAAAGTAGGCCCTTAGCCTGTCCATAAAAGGGCCTACCTATTGGCTGGCTGACCGTGCCCACTGGCGAGGTACGGCGCCTTCGGCGCCATTTTT
>ULNB01051229.1_pt1 | contig 33653 bp, 30 predicted proteins | sample 1951811 | NCBI WGS metagenome assembly ULNB01 (sample SAMEA4835566, study PRJEB28245) | human gut metagenome | biome: gut microbiome; material: fecal sample | place: Denmark | collected 2008
TGCCCAATGTGCGTATGCTGGGTTATCTCCAAATACTGCATGATGGCACCTGCGGCAATCACGCCGTTCTTGAGATGCTCAACACCGAATCCCTTCAGGCTTTTCGTACCAAAGTGCTTTAAAAGCTTTTGCCTTGCACTTTGCTCGGTAAAGACCCAGTCATCGAGTTCGAACACACAATATCTCGTGCCGAAGATGCGTTCAAAATCGTGCTTTTTATCCCGGTCATAAAGCACCTCCTTCGGACCGAAATTACCCAATAGCTTCTCCACGTAATCATAGGTTCCCTCACCTGTCAGGAACTCTCCCGTAGAGATATCCAAGAAAGCGACGCCACAAGCAGCCTTCCCAAAATGGACGGCCGCCAAGAAATTGTTCTCTTTATAATTGAGGACATTATCACTCATCGCCACCCCTGGCGTCACGAGTTCTGTGATCCCACGCTTGACAAGGGTTTTCGTCAACTTAGGATCTTCAAGCTGGTCGCATATTGCCACGCGCTTCCCAGCCCGGATCAGCTTAGGAAGATAAGTATCCAAAGCATGATGGGGGAAGCCCGCCATCTCTGCACTTCCCTTGTTTCCACCGTTATTACGGCGGGTAAGGGTAATGCCAAGGATCTTGGATGCCTCGATAGCATCCTCGCAATAGGTTTCATAAAAGTCTCCACAACGGAACAGCATCAGGGCATCAGGATGCTTCGCCTTCAGCTGGAAGAATTGTTTCATCATGGGGGTTAACCCCTTATCTGACATAGACATAATGTGTTGCGAAACGATTAATTTTCTTCAAGTAATACTCCTTGAAGTCTTTCCAATGATAATAAGGAGCCTGGTCGGTCTTTAGCGGCAGGCGCGCCTCATTCTCATTCAGCAGTACCTTGAAGAGCACATCCTTGTCCTGGGCTGACTTACGGTAGAAGATGAACTGTATGTTACAAGCCATGGGGAAGATGCGGTAATTCTTCCAGAAACCAGCCACCTTTTCCAAGTCGGCTTCTTGCTTCCCGCAGTTGTCCAATTCAAGCAGGCAGGCAAGCGGCATGACATCCACCTCATGGGCATAGCGAAGGGTCGCGCCGGGATGGGGATATTGCATGCAACTGTCCGACTCCTCGATGATCTTGCGCAGAAGGTTGCTCTGGGAATATGGAGCAATGCCACCGTTCCCAGGATAAGGGCCATACTGGATATACCAACGGGCATTATTCAGCAACCATCCATTATAGATCTCATCATCGGTGAAGATATCATAGAGATTAATCCGATGCCGGAGCTCTGTCCCCTGGATGCTATTGGCCAGTTCAAACAAGCGATATCGAAGTTTCTCCACGCTCACCTCGTGATGGACGTAAGCCGTGTCATTGAACAATACGCCCATCAGATGGGAGCAATCACGATGTTTCTTGGCAAACGCCTCGTATTTCTGACCTACTTCCTTCGGGTAAACTTTCTCCCAGAAGTTCGGGATATCAGCGTTCATATAGTACATATCATGCTGACTGGCATCTTGAGTGAGCTGTATCTGTGGATTCATCCGAATCAGTTGTTGCACGGCATTCTCCATCGAGAAGATACAACGGATCACCACTGTGCTCTTGGCATCCACTGGCGTTTTGCCTGCAAACACCTGAGGGAAGCGCTCAAACATACGCTTGGCAATGGCCTGGTGTTGCTCACCACCCAACTGGGTCAGTTCCCCATCACGGTTGTGGGCTTCCTGGCGCAAGAGAATGGCATCTCTCAACACCTCCTTGCCCTTGGGGGTTAGCTTGCCCAGACTGTCTGCACGACCCAGTACTTGGACGGCATAGTCATAAGCCTTCGCCCCAATCAGGTAACGAGACCCATGCCGTCCATAATGACTGATATAGAAAGGAGTATAACCTTTCGGGGCTGGAGTGAGCTTAGCCTGCAATGGACCGGGATAAGCCAACAGGTTACTGCCAGACAAACACTTATTTTGTAAGATTTCCTGTCGCGCACTTTGTGCAGAGAGGGAAAGCACACAGGCAAATGCCAAAATCGAAACAATGATTCTTTTCATACTCTTATCATCAAATTATTGATTGCAAAGTTAACGATTATCACCGACTTTTCAAAATAAATATTTATTTTTGTGTCACAAAACGACATCCTCTACGTATTCATTACAAAAGGATTTAAAACTGAAAGATTATGAAAAAGCAGATGACTCTTCTCATCATGTTAGCTCTATCCATCAGCCTGATGGCTTGTAGCAGTAAGAAAGAAATCGTGAAGGAGGTGCCCTCCTACACAAAGACCCTCGCTCTACGCGACTTTAACGCGATCAGTTGCAGTGGCGCCGCCAATGTCCATTTCACTCAAGGCAACAAATATAGTGTCAGGAAAAGAGACGGCATCAACATCATCGCAGACATCACCGTTAGGAATCGCACCTTAATCATCGAGGCACGAACCAGAGACAGGAACTATCACGGTTCCTCAAAGAGCGCGGAAATATGGATCACCGCCCCTCATCTCAATGCCATTACGATCAGCGGAGTTTCAAAGTTCGATGCTCCGTTCCTGCAATCTGCGGAGGAAAACATCAAGGTTTCTGGCGTATGCCATCTGAAGATCAACCAGCTGAAATCCGATAAGGTCACCATCTTCAACTCTGGCGTAGGATCCTTTGAAAGTAATATCGAGTCGAAAGAAACGACCTTCACCAATTCAGGGACTGGAAATGCCAACTTAACCGTCCATTCCGATCGCCTGAAGATCAGCAATTCAGGCACAGGGAAAGTAAATACATCATTCAAAGGAGACACGGCTGACTTCACGAACAAAGGCACAGGATACCTCTTCGTGAAAGTGGATTGCAAGAAGTTGACGGGCACGAACAGTGGCGTAGGAAAATTCAAGATATCCGGCACTGCCGATGATGCCAAGATCAATGCCTCTGGATTATCGAAAATAGACACTTCGGAGTTGAATCAATTCTGACCCAATCCTATCCATGACGACCGAGGATTTCCAGCAAGAGGCCACAAGCCTGCGCCCAAAGATGGTCGCTATCGCCAAAAGATACTTAGGCAATAGGGACGAGGCAGAGGACACGGCGCAAGATGCCATGCTCATGCTCTGGCAAATGCGTGACCAGCTCCATGCCCCCATCACCTCCTTGGCGTATGTGCTGACCCGGAATCTTACCTTGGACAAGATCCGGAAAAGGAAGCCTGTATCCGCACTCACTACAGATATCGCAGAAGAAACCTCGGACAATGCCGAACAGGAAAGCATCCTGAAGATGATGGCTCTCATCGACAAGCTCCCAGATTCGCAACGATTGCTCATGCGACTCAGGCACATGGAAGGAATGGAATACAGCGATATGGCCAAGCTGACAGGACTCACGGAGACTGCTATACGCAAGGCGATCAGCAGGGCGAGAATGACAATCAGGAAACAATATCTCAGCAATTGGGGAAAGGAGAATAACAGATGAATACAGACAACATACAACAGCTCATTGATAAATTCTTCAAAGGGGAGACAACCTTAGAGGAGGAACGACGACTTGAGGCCTTCTTTGCCCAAGAGGACATTCCTAAAGCATGGAAGAGGTACCAGTCATTGTTCGTTGACTTCAGCGCGATCGGACGCCTCAAGCCAAGGGATGGAAAGGCAATCCGCATGGAAAAGCCCACCAGAAGCAATAGGGAACGGCATACACGATGGAAGGTCATACACCGCAAAATGATCCTCCAAGTAGCCGCCATCTCCCTGATCCTGATCGGGGCAACATTCACATGGAACCTCCATCAGAAAGATCAACTCGCCCAGCGGTATGGAGGCAGCTATGTCATTGAGAACGGAAAGCGAAACGATAACCTGCTTCAAATCAAGTCACAAATAGAATGTACGATAGCCGACGCCAACCAGATCGAGCAAAAAGTGGAAGGGCAGGACTTCATCAACAAGACAGAAGAAAATGTCATCAACCATATTGACGATCCCACGGAGAAGGCAAGGATCAAAGAACTTTTAAAGGAATAAGAACATGAAAAGAATTATCACGGTCGTCATCCTGATCATGGCACTATTGCCTCAAGGATATGCCCAAAACAAAATAGACAAGATGGTGGAGCACTTCTCTACCGTAGGAAACTGCAAGTTCACATCTGCCGTAGTCAGGGATCCTGCCACCCGGCAAATCCAAAAGATAGTTAAGGTGTTGGAAACATCCAGTCCCAATGCCAATAAGTTCTTGGATGTTTTCAGGGACGAAGCAAAAAGGGGAAGCTATCATGAGAGCAGGGACAACAACGAACTGACTATCACCCTCGACTCCGAGGGAAACTCTTCCCATCGGATCTACATGCTAAATGCCCGTACGGCAGGTAAGAACAACTATTACCGCAACGATCGGTATGACGCTTACTGCGAATGGGCCAAGGTAACCATCATCATCAAGGTCCTGAGATGATCTCCTCTTTCCACGGGGTGAGTCCTTGCGAAATGGTCGAATCGTCGACAAAATGGCAAGGGTCACCTGCTGTATTGCAAGAGGTCATCTCCTGCGTGCTAAAAGGTTATTTACCGCAAGCTAAAAGGTCATCTAAGACAAGCCAAAAGGTCATCTCCCGCAAGCCAAAAGGTCATCTCCCGCAAGCGGGCTGACGATCAATAGCAAGCAGACAAGATATTCTATAAGCAATCACCTTTCGTTAAACACAGGTCCTGTCCTCTGCTGAAGTGCACAGGACTTTTCCTTTTTCAACACATCTAAGCATGCCTTTCATTTGATTTCCGAAATAAAATCCCCTTTTTATTTTGTTTCACGTATAATTTAGCGTATCTTTGCGGAAATGTAAACATCAATCATTATGTTCAGGAAATTCGTTTTCTTCGTTGTCTCAGTTATGTCTATGACAGTAGTACACGCCCAAAAACGGGCCTTTACCATCCCCGACCTCTATCGCGTACAGGGTGTCTATGGGATCACGCTCTCCCCTGATGGCAAGCAATTAGCTTATTACAGCAACAAGTCTGACCTTCAAGCTGGCACGTCATCCACGAATATCTACTTGTTGGATACAGCTACCAAGAAGAGCAAGGCACTCACCACTGATGGGAAAAGCAGTGCTCCTGTATGGAGCAAAGACGGGAAGAGCATCTTCTTTACCTCCACATTGTCTGGTCAGCCACAGGTCTATCGCTATGACTTTGCCACGGGCACATCCGTGCAAATCACCGACTATGCGCTTGGAGTGGGCGATGCTGTCATCTCTCCGAACAACCGCTACATCGCGTTTTCTGCCCAAGTCTATCCTGACTTGGGAGCAGATGGGAAAGCCAATGCCGAGGCGATTCGGAAGAAAAACGAAGGAAGGGTACAAGCACATATCGCTGATCGCCTGCTCTTCCGTCATTGGACGGAATACGAGGACGGTCGGTATTCCCATATTATCATCTACGATACGGACACAAAAACCTATACCGACGTGACACCGGGGAAGTTCGTATCCCCCATTTTCTCGCCCTCTGGCGGGGAGCCTTGCGTCTTCTCGCCCGACTCGAAGGAGATTTGCTATGTATCCAACCATACGGATCATCCCGAGGCAAATACCAATGCCGACCTGTGGACGGTATCTGTCCAAGGCGGAAAGGCAGAGAATCTCACGGCGGACAATACGGCATGGGACGGTTCTCCCCAGTATTCTCCCGATGGGAAGTATATTGCCTACCGCATGCAAAAGGTACCAGGATATGAGTCCGACCGGTTCCGCTTGGCCCTCTACGACCGTGCCACGCGCACGAAGACCGTCCTCACGGAAAACTTCGACAACTGGGTGGATGACTATCGGTGGTCATCTGACGGAAAATCGATTTATTTCTTGGGGGAGGAGACCGGCTATGAACCCCTTTTCAAGATCGACCTGAAGACCCAATCCATCAAGAAAGTCATTGCCGACCGTGCCATCTCTGGCTTTGACATCGACGCAAAAGGCAATGCCTACTATACATACTCGACAACAGGGAAGCCCATAGCCCTCTATGAGACCAGGTTAGGGAAGAAGTCCAAGGAGCAGCAGCTTACCTTCCTCAACCAAGCCTTGGAAGACGAAGTGGACATCCGACCTTCTGAAACGATGTGGGTAAAGGGTGCCGACGGTGACCAGATCGAGGTGTTTATCGTCAAGCCCCACAACTTCGACCCACATCGCCGGTATCCCTTGATCATCAACGTGCACGGCGGACCCCAGATGCAATGGATGGACTCTTTCCGGGGAGACTGGCAAGTGTATCCCGGTGCAGGCTATGTGGTAGCATATCCTAACCCACATGGATCGACAGGATACGGTCAGGCATTCACAAGGGCCATCTCCGGCAACTGGGGAAGCAAGCCCTATGAAGACGTGATGAAAGTGACCGATGCCTTAGAGAAACTCGAATACGTGGACTCCACGAAGATAGGTGCCATGGGATGGTCGTACGGAGGTTATTTCATGAACTGGCTACAAGGCCATACCAAGCGCTATAAATGCTTGGCTTCCATGATGGGACTCTATAACCTGCCAGCCATGTGGGGAACGACAGAGGAGCTTTGGTTCCCGAACTTCGATTGCGAAGGACAGCCGTGGAACTCCGATCTCTACCGTAAGTTCTCACCCAACCAGTACGTCAAGAACTTCGCAACCCCTACCCTGATCATCACAGGAGAGCGAGACTATCGAGTGTCCTATAACCAAAGCCTGGAATACTTTACCACCTTGCAGACCTTGGGCATCCCATCCCGCCTTATTATCTTCTCCAACGATGGTCACTGGCCTAACAACCTCAAGTCGATGCCAGTCTATTACAACGCCCATCTGGAGTGGTTCCACAAATACCTCGGTGGAGAACCAGCCCCATGGGATACGGAAAAGATGGTCAACAACCAAGAGGAGTATTTCAACAAGGCAGGAAAATAAATCAGGAATCAATTTGCATCCTGCATAAACTACGGTATTTTTACAGCAAAAGAAAAAGCAAGCATTATGGCAAAACATCCTTTATGGTCGGACGAATATTGGCTCTTGCTGATACAAATCTATCTCAAGAAGCCCGTGGGCGTGAAACCCCTCTATTCCAAGAGTATTGTCAACTTAAGCCTGGAACTGCATATCCCACCCCAATACCTCTATGAACAGATGTTCCGGCTAAGGAGCCTGAAGACGCCCCGAATGGAAAAGCTGTGGGATACCTATGGCAACAATCCCAAGAAGCTGCACCGTGTCATCAAGTTGCTTCGCCAGAAAAAGGGGTTCAACAATGCCAATGCCTTCTATGAGGGCGTGGAAGTCAACGAGACTTTCGAGAAGGACTTCAAGCCTTTGAAGGAAGATCCAGGGCTTACCCCTATCATGCTCATCATGATCCTCGACTTGTATTTCCGCCTCACGCCCATTACCATGGTCCCAGACACTCCTGAGATCATCGAGTTGGGCAAGTTGCTGAAAATAGCGCCACGCCGGATCTGCGATGTGATGGATGTCTACCAGTTCTGCGACCCATACCTGAACCGCGGGGATTTCATGATAGACCCCCTGTTAGTCCCTTGTCAACAGCTATGGCAACGATTTGGGAATGGGAATCCGGAAAAGTTATCAGCTTTTGCCGCACAATTAAAGGAATATTTCAGATAGTATCCCAATATTTTTGTAATTTTGCACTGTCCAACAGTAATAGAATAGATCATGGCGCAAAAGCTTATACAATCCGAAGTACAGAAGCAACAACAAGTGCAGAAGTTGTCGCAACAACAGATGCTGCAAATCAAGCTCTTGGAAATGCCGCTGACAGAACTTGAAGAGAATATCACGACAGAATTGGATGATAATCCTGCCCTGGAAAGCTCTTCTCCTGACGATGCCATGAACGAGGACCATGAGGAGAGCTTCGAGGAGAAAGAAGAAAGCTTTGACGAGCAGCAGGAAAGGGAGGAACGTAAGTCCGAACTCGACAATGCCTTGGATAACATCATGCAAGATGATGAGATGCCTGTGGCCTTCGGTGGCAAGGACAACAACCAGAACGCTGATTACGAAGAGATCGTCTACGGAGATACGACCTCGTTCTATGACAAGCTCAAGGAACAGATGGGAGAAGTGGATCTCACCTCCAAGCAACAGGAGATCATGGAATATCTCATTGGCTCTCTCGATGATGATGGACTGCTGAGGAAAGACATTGACACCATTAACGACGAATTAGCGATCTACCATAACGTGGATGCCTCTACTCAGGAGATAGAAGATGTGCTGAAAATCCTGCAGACCTTTGACCCTGCAGGCATTGGGGCCAGGAATCTACAAGAATGCCTCTTGCTGCAAATCGAACGCAAGCCAGACAGCAAGCAGAAGGACCTGATGAAGAAGATCATCTCTGAATGCTTTGATGAGTTTACCAAAAAGCATTGGGACAAGATCAAGGCACAACTGTCTTTGACAGATAGCCAGGTGGAATCATTGCAGAAGGAGATCAGGAAACTGAACCCGAAACCTGGAGCCTCCTTGGGGGAAACAGAAGGCAGGAATATCCAACAGATCACGCCAGACTTCATTGTCGACACGGACGATGACGGACATGTAACCTTCTCTATCAACCGCGGACATATCCCCGACCTGAAGGTATCACCGTCTTTTACGGAGATGGTAGACACCTATAAGAACAACAAACAGGGCATGAACAGGGAAACAAAGGAAGCCCTTCTCTATGCCAAGGAAAAGGTCGACCGCGCCCAAGGGTACATAGATGCCATCAAGCAACGCAGACATACGCTCTATGTCACCATGAAGGCTATCATCGACTGGCAGAAGAAATTCTTCCAGGACGGGGATGAGTCTGATCTGAAGCCGATGATCCTCAAGGATATCGCCACGAAAACAGGACTGGATATCTCCACGATCTCGCGCGTCAGCAACATCAAATATGCACAAACGAAATGGGGAACCTTCCCCCTGAAGTTCTTCTTTAGTGATGCCTATACCACAGAAAGCGGAGAGGAAATGTCTACCCGTAAGATCAAGATAGCCTTGAAGGAACTGATCGAGAAAGAAGACAAGCGCAAGCCGATGAGCGATGATGCCCTAAAAGCTGAGATGGACAAGAAAGGATTCCCCATTGCACGCCGCACCATCGCCAAGTATAGGGAACAGTTAGGAATCCCCGTGGCAAGGCTACGGAAAGGTTAGCAATGAAAATATGAGGGAGAATCGTTATATGAACGAGAAAAACATTATCTTGGCAGCACGGGCGATGAGCATGCTCTTCACCCCTTTCTACCTTCCGCTGGTAGGACTGATCGCCCTGTTCATCTTCAGTTACATGAACATGTTGGAGTTCTCGTATAAGATAAAAGTGCTATTGCTCGTCTATCTCTTTACGATCTTGCTCCCTACCCTTCTGATCCACTACTACCGGAAGTATCAAGGATGGTCGTTGATTGAATTGGGAGCCAAGGAACGAAGGATGGTGCCTTATATCATTTCCATCCTTTGCTATTTCTTCTGCTATTATATCATGACCCTCCTCCACATCCCACATTTTATGGCACGCATCTTGATTGCGGCATTGGTCATACAAGTCCTTTGCGCACTCATCAATGTCTGGTGGAAGATCTCTACACACACGGCTGCCATCGGAGGTTTCACGGGAGCCATGCTCGCCTTTTCCGTCATCTTTGCCTTCAACCCTATATGGTGGCTCTGCTTGGTTCTGATCATTGCGGGCATGGTAGGCAGTAGCAGGATGATCCTCCGGCAGCATACCTTGGCACAGGTAACGGCAGGGTTCATCGTAGGACTGTTCTGTGGATTAGTCATCATCCTTTGAGCCATTAGGTTGAAAACAACAAGAATATTAACACGATAAATTAAAGAAATATGAAACCATTAGTAAGTGTTATCATGGGTAGTACCAGCGATTGGGACGTCATGAAAAAAGCATGCGACTTCCTGAACGAGATGCAAATCCCCTTTGAGGTAAATGCATTGTCAGCCCATCGTACTCCCGATCAGGTGGAGGACTTCGCAAAAAATGCCGAAGCACGAGGCATCAAAGTCATCATTGCAGGGGCAGGCATGGCAGCAGCGCTTCCTGGAGTGATCGCCGCATCCAGCAACTTACCCGTGATCGGTGTGCCTATCAAGGGAATGCTCGACGGATTGGATGCCATGCTGAGCATCATCCAGATGCCTCCAGGCATTCCTGTGGCTACGGTAGGTATCAACGGAGCTAAGAACGCAGCCGTCCTGGCAGCTGAGATGATCGCACTATGCCAACCGGAAATTGCACAGAAAATGAAGGCATATAAAGCTGGTCTCAGTGAGAAGATCGTCAAAGCAAACGAACAACTCGCTGGCAAAGATTATCAATATGATTTCAGAACGAATTAAATGATCGACCTGTTTAATTATCATCGCAGGGATACTACTCCCGTACAGGTAGGCAGCATAGGAATGGGAGGAGACAATCCCATACGCCTCCAGTCTATGACCACTACCAACACAAACGATACAGAGGCTTGTGTCGCACAGGCAGAACGTATCATTCAGGCAGGTGGGGAACTGGTCCGACTGACTACACAAGGATCAAGAGAAGCAGAGAACCTAAAGAATATCAATGCTGCCCTCAGAGAAAAAGGGTATCAGACACCTCTCTGCGCAGACGTGCATTTCAATCCGCATGTGGCCGATGTGGCTGCCCTATATGCGGAAAAGGTGAGGATCAACCCTGGAAACTATGTGGATCCTGCCCGGAAATTCATTCATCAGGAATACACGGATGAGGAATATGCCGCAGAACTGAAAAAGATAGAAGAGCGCTTTGTCCCCTTCCTCCGCATTTGCAAGGAACACCATACGGCGATCCGTATCGGGGTGAACCACGGTTCATTGTCCGACAGGATACGCAACCGTTATGGAGATACGCCCAAAGGAATCGTGGAGAGTTGCATGGAATTCCTACGTATCTGCAAAAAAGAGCATTTCACAGATGTGGTCATTTCCATCAAGGCATCCAATACAGTAGTGATGGTACGCTCTGTTCGTCTCCTTGTTGAGGAGATGGACAAAGAAGACATGCACTACCCGCTGCATCTCGGTGTGACAGAAGCAGGTGAAGGTGAGGATGGACGCATCAAAAGCGCAGTAGGGATTGGAGCCTTGTTAGCTGACGGGATCGGCGATACGGTACGCGTTAGCCTCAGTGAGGAACCTGAAGCGGAAATCCCCGTGGCACGGCACTTGGTGGAATATATCAGGAAAAAAGAAGGGCACCTGCTGATCCCTGGTGAGACATGCCCCAACTTCAACTGGCTCAACCCTGCACGCAGGACAACCACGGCCATCGGGAACATCGGAGGAGAACAAGCTCCTGTCGCGATCAGCAACCAAGATACTGAAACAGGAGTCCACCCTGACTATCTCTATGTAGGACAACAACTGCCAGACCAACGAAGAGAAGGACAGCGATATATTGTCGACTTCAACCAATATCACGGTGAAGAGAATACTTTCCCTATCTATCCCTATAATGCCATGCCCTTTATCAGTGGGTCAAACGCACCTATGAAATTCCTCGTATTGCAATTTGGTGCCCCTTCTGAGGAATATATTGCCTGCTTAAAGCATCATCCGGAGGTAGTCGTCGTATGCGTAAGCAACCACCAGAACCGATTGGGTGACCAGCGTGCCCTCATTCTCGACCTGATGAACCACGGAATCCATAACCCTGTAGTCATTGCCGAGATGTATCGCCATTCCCAAGAGGAGAAGGGAGATTTCCAATTAGAAGCCGCTGCAGACATGGGAGCTCTCATGATTGATGGACTCACTGACGGGATCTGGCTAATGAACGATGGCGACCTATCAGCGAATGACCTGGTCGAAACGGAGTATGCGATCTTGCAAGCTGCCCGCCTTCGCGTATCTAAAACCGAATATATCAGTTGCCCTGGATGTGGCCGTACCCTCTATGACTTACGCGATACCATTGCTAAAATCAAAGAGGCTACAAAGGATATGAAAGGACTGAAGATAGGTATTATGGGATGTATTGTCAATGGACCTGGGGAAATGGCTGATGCCGACTACGGCTATGTGGGAGCGGGAGTCAACCGAGTATCGCTCTACCGTAAACAGGTTTGCATCGAGAAGAATATCCCTGAGGAAGAGGCAGTCGACCATCTGATCGCATTAATCAACAAAGATAAACAATCTAAAAACGGCTAATCATGGAACTAAAAGGTATGTATACTGCCGATGAACATCGGTATGACGATAGCGATGCCCTGTATAGACGTTGTGGACGGTCGGGCATTCTGTTGCCGAAGATCTCCTTGGGATTCTGGCATAACTTCGGGGGCGTGGATCCTTATGAGCGGAGTCGTGCCATCACGCATTATGCTTTCGATCATGGAATCACGCATTTCGACCTCGCCAATAACTACGGTCCTCCCTATGGATCGGCAGAAGAGACAATGGGGAGACTCATGAAGGATGACTTCCTGCCCTACCGAGATGAACTGTTTATCTCGTCGAAAGCAGGCTATGACATGTGGCAAGGTCCTTATGGGAACTGGGGATCCAGGAAATACCTCTTCGCCAGTCTGGACCAAAGCCTAAAAAGAATGAACATCGACTATGTAGACCTCTTCTATAGTCATCGGTATGATCCTAACACTCCGTTAGAAGAGACGCTTCAAGCACTCGTAGACATCGTGAAGGCAGGAAAAGCCCTTTATGTAGGCATTTCCCGATGGCCATTAGAAGCCCTAAAAACTGCCGACAGCTATCTCAAGGCACACGATGTGCCCCTGCTTATCTATCAGGGACGGTTAAACCTTCTTGATAGGGCACCACAACAGGAAGGCATCGTAGACTATTGCGCTGAGCACGGAATAGGCTTTATTAGTTTCTCTCCATTGGCTCAAGGACTACTCACTGACAGATATCTCCATGGCATACCCAAAGACTCGCGTATGGCAAAAGAAAGCTCCCTGAAAAGGAATATCCTGACACCTGACCTTATCAACTATCTCAATCATTTGAATGGGATAGCAGAAAGCAGAGGGGAGACCTTGGCAGAGATGGCATTAGCATGGATCCTTCACCAAAAAGGAATCACCAGTGTATTAGTGGGTGCAAGTAGCGTAGCGCAACTTGCCAATAACATGAAATGCATACACGCAGATCCCTATACGGATCATGAGATATAAAACGATTCATATCGGCAATCCTATGATAGGAATTGCCGATATGAATGACCATCACATCCTTCTGAAACGAAGGACATTATGTGCCCCATAGAGGAGTATTTTCACAAAAGAATTACATCAGATTATTCCTCCGACGTGATCGGATTACGAATGCCTTTCATCCCCACAAGGAAAGCCTTGGCAGATCCGAACTTGAGAAACATGTCCAAACGAACAGGAATATGGTTGACATCATCAGAGACATAGAACCTTGCAATCTCTTTCCATTTCCCATCATCTTTCTCTGTGTACGACAATTCCAGACAACGATACTTCTTTCCATTATCAGCCTTGACAACACTCTTGCCATGATAAGACAATTTTGCCGGCTCTACGTCTTTTCCATCCGTGATGGGGAAATCTACGGTAAAGCCCTTTTTCCAGCCTTTAGGGTTAAAAGAACGTGCTCTCAGGAAGATATTCATCATGTCGAAGATACAACTCTCCGAAGTATGTGAGCCATATTCTACCCTGCCATCTGTATGCTTATGGCTCAAATGGACAGTACTCTTCCCGTTCGGATAGGAATAGAAAGCCTGGTCAACATTATAGCGCTTCCCTTCTCTTGCCCCCTTACGAAAATACAAAGGGACCATATCAGTACTGGTATAGCAAAGCAAGGTATCGCGGAGGACAAACATCTCATCCACCTTGTTATTGCCTCGGGTAACCAAACTGGCACGGTAAGCCTCTCGACCCTTGTAGGTTGACTTTACCGTGTACATCGATGCAGTACCTGCCTTCACCCAAACAAACTTCCAATTGTAGTAAAGATTATACGATAGAAACTCACCAGATTGGAAAGCAGTGTTCCTGAATGTGCATTGCGCCTTCACAGATGCGGTCAACATCAATAGGAAGACGATGAATGATACTTTCATTTTATCCATACTGTTTAATTTTTAGGAATATACTGGATTCCTAATTTCTTCGCCCTTTGGGCATTCTGACGCTTCACCTTCTTTTCCTTATCAGCTTTCTGCTTGGTAATCTTTTCAGGTTTCTGCTTTGCCAGACTGGTTGCCTTGGGGTTCCAGGACTCCGTTACATCCCATTTTGCCTTACATTCAATCGAACCCGGATAGTAATATACTTCCTCGGGTTGGATATCTTTATCATAATCCCCTGTATCCCAGATACCATTATGGTTGCGATCAATGAACAAGCGCAGATAATAAGTATCTGGTTTCAGATAATAAAACTCTACGGTTCCATTCTTTCCTTTAGCCTCTTTCACGACTTGGTCACTGCCATTCAGCAACTGTGCCACTACCGGCTGACCATCCATACCAAGAAGACTCACTAATAGCGAACTGTATGAATCCATATCCCCTACCTTAAATCCTTTCTTTTGTGGAGAGGTTACCAAACCGTATATGTCGACAAATGCCATAGAGTCTGTTTCCAGACTATATTCAATTCCCGGTCTCCACTCCCCTATCAACTCATATTGCAGTTGATGCTGCAATGGGATAACAGTATCTGTAGGTGCATGGATATCCCTGTATGCTCGAAGCAGGAAAGGAGCCTTATACCAAAGCGTGTCGTGCTTGGCATAGAGATGGATCTTCGACGTGTCTACAATCTCAATAGGTGTCTTGAATGCGAACATAATATTCTCATCCGGATTAATCTCATTGGCTGATATATCCACAGCTAATTGTTCCTTAGGCATCTCTTTTTCGAACGGATCACCCTTCTTCTCTGCCTTTTCTTGTTTCTTCTTCCAGGTATCATAAGCCTTTTGCTTCTCCTTCAACCGCTGTGCATAGGATTTCTTTGCAAGCATTTCTAAGGTATCAGTATAATTCTGCAGCACTCCCATTGAATCCGTCATCAGAAACTGTACTTGCATTCTGAGCGTATCTTGATTCACCAATGCAGTGTCACGCAACCAATAATTGATCGTATCACGCTGAGCATTTGTTTGAATCACAAATGCATCCTTATCGTTGAAATTCAATCCTTTAATCTGAGGTAACTGAGGATTCCCATAACTGAAGAAGAAAGTAAAATGGTTTGCCTCACTGCGATCCGTCTTCACTAAATAGCGATTGGTCTGTACCTCCGTAAAAGAACGCAAGACCACGTCATCAGGTAAGAAATGCGTATAAGAGACACGAGCGATAGAATCAATGTGTAACGTATCCCTCCAAATAGTATCCTGACGGATATCTGGCCGTGAAGAAGGAATAATAACCTGATGATCGAATGCCAATGCTTCACTCTTCTGATTAAACAGGTAATTCCCATCAGCATCCTGTAAGGCGTATATCCTATACTTCCCTGGCGCGACTCCCTTAATCACAAAATGTCCACGACTGTCAGTACGTGCCACACGTAAGAAAGGTTTCTTATGAAAGACAGAATCCGAAAGATCATCATAAAGTCCTACAAGAATACCTTTTACCGGCTCAAGGTTCTCTGCAGCCAACACATGTCCAGAAACCTCCATAGTGTCGATGACCGAACCTGTAGAAAAACTATACGTATAGTTGCCAAGGGGATTCCCTTCGTTATTGTCGGAAATAGCATCTGAGAAGTCAATGGTATAAGTAGAGTTCGGCTTCAAACTATCCTTGAGCTCCACTTTGATTCGCTTTCCCATCCCCTTGATCTCTGGTGCCTCCATCTGAGGAGGTGAGACAATGACATTCTCCGTAGGATTGTCAATCTTGATATATTCATCAAAATAGATGTTCACTGTCTTCGACTTGACATCCACGCCCTTATCTGCAGGCGAAGCTCCAATGACCCGTGGTGGTGTTTCATCGTACCAACCTCCATCTGGTTGCCCCATCTTAGCACAACCGGCCAACAGGAACAAAAGAATGAAATAAGGGAACAAGAAAAACGCCTGACGCATCCCTCCCCCATTCTTGATTGCCGTGATTTCATTCTTGATCCTTATCATAGGCTTTTATTCTTTATGATTCATCTCTAAGAGCTCATCGATGTTCTTCCTGCTGTTGCTCAGGCGGGGTATTTTATGCTGTCCCCCTAGTTTACCCTTTGACTTTAACCAGTCATTAAATAATCCACGACGTGCCTTCACTACCTCCAAATGTTGCAAGGTGATATCCTTGTACCGCTTTGCTTCGTAGTCGCTGTTTACTTCCTGCAGTCGTTGATCAAGCAGACGGGCAAACTCATTGATATCTTCAGGTTCCTTTGCAAACTCAATAAGCCATTGGTGCCTGCACTTCGCATGAGAATCCATATACACTGGAGCGGCAGTATATTCCGACACTTCTGCCCCTGTCTTTTCACAAGCATAAGAAAGTCCCTTCTCTGCGTTATCCATAATCAGTTCTTCACCAAAAGCATTGATAAAGTATTTTGTCCTGCCTGTAATGATGAACTTATAAGGATTCTTGCTGGTAAAACATACTGTATCTCCGATATTATATCTCCACAGTCCACAAGAAGTGGTAATGACCATTGCATAGTTCTTCCCCACTTCCACTCCACTCAAAGGAACAATGTTCTGATGGTCAAGCTCCAATTCCTCCACAGGAATGAACTCATAGAACACATCATAGTCAACCATCAAGAGCATAGAAGAATCTGAAGGATCACTTTGGATGCCGAAGAAACCTTCACTGGCATTATAGGTCTCCATATAATGCATCTTATTACTCGTAATCAATTTCTCATATTGCTTGCGATAAGGAGTGAACGCGATACCTCCGTGGAAGAAAACCTCAAGATTAGGCCATACTTCTTCCAAATGCTCTTTACCAGACAGCTCCATCACCCTCACCAACACAGAGAGCATCCATGAAGGGACACCGGAAATATTAGTGACATTCTTGTGCATGGTCTCACGGGCAATACGGTCGCGCTTTACCTCAAAGTCACTTAAAAGGGCGGTCGACTTCTTAGGGACCCGTACCAGATTGGCAAGAGGATTGATATTTTCTATGAGGATGGCACTCAGGTCACCCACCAAACTATCTGGAAGATTATAATTAGGGGAATGACTGCCACCTAAGATCAGGCTCTTTCCATCAAAGATCTTGCTTTCTGGATGGTTCCTCAAATAAAGTGCCACAACATCATAACCACCTTGATAATGAATGTGATGAAGCCCTTCTGAGGATACTGGGATAAACTTACTTTTATCGTTGGTTGTACCAGATGACTTTGCATACCATTTGACAGTACCCTGCCATAGGATATTCGCCTCACCATGGCGCATTCTGTCTATATCTCCTTTCAACTCCTCATAGGTGTTTACCTGAACATGATGGGTAAAGTCTGTATAGTTGTGAGTATTCTTGAAGAGATGTTTCCGTCCAAATTCTGTATCCTTTCCGAGCGCTATGAGCCGTTGGAGCACCATCTGTTGAAGCTCCTCTGCACCCATGAGATACTTTTCCAGTTCCTTCTGGCGCCGAACGAATATCTTCCCTATTATATTAGTTAAACTCATAGATACATTTGTTCACATTGAATTGCAAATTTACGCTAAACTTTTGGATTGATAAAGTAATTCACTTATTTTAATACTAAACACAAAAATCACACAAAAAAGTCCCGTATACAGTTCTTTGCATACGGGATTCTTTAAGGATAAACCTAATCTGATTATTTTTTCTGTTCGTTCATCTCTGCAAAAGCAGCAGCCTCGGCAGCAGCAATAATTTCCTCATCACTCTGTTCCTTGGCACTGATATCACTCAAATCAAACTCATCCTGTTCCTCATTTTTCACCTCAGATGGGTCAATGACAGGAGAATCGGCAGCACTTTGGTCTTCGGTGAACACTTCCTCATGAAAAACATTCTCATGTTTTTCCTCAGTTTCCACTTCCAACTGCTTGTCTTGAGGATAGAAGAAATCCTCCTTCACTTTCGTATCTGGCACATTCTCCACCGGCTCCTCTTCTACTTTCGTGCGGGCTGTCTTAGAAGAAAAGACAGCATCGATCAACTGAGGCTCACGACGCAGGCGGTTTAATGTAATTTTTGAAGCCAATTGCTGGCTTTCCTTCTTACTGTATCCCTTGCCACTGCCGCATTCAATATCCTCTAATTCCACGGCATAGTTGAACATCGGACTTCCATTATTATCAGTCTTTTGCTCTAACATCTTAAAATTGATCTTTACCTTATTCTTTTGGCACCACTCAATCAGTTTACTTTTAAAGTTTACTTCCTTATAGGCTACCTTGTCAATATTGATCATTTGAGCAAGGATTCTCTTCTGCATGAATTTCATGCAAGCATTATAGCCATGGTCCAGGTATAAGGCACCGACTAATGCCTCGAATGCATTTCCTCCCATATAACTATTATGAGAGGAACTGTGTCCTGAAGACATAATCAGTTGATCGATACCCATTTCCTGTGCCAGTTTATTGAGTGTATCCCTTTGCACGAGCTTACTTCTCGTATTCGTAAGGAAGCCTTCCCGCTTTCCTGGAAAATGGCGATAGACAATATCACCTACGATAGCATCTAAGATGGCATCCCCGAGAAACTCCAGTCGTTCGTTGTTTACCGGTTTTCCCTTGGCATTACGGCGCATCACACTTTTATGCATCAATGCCAGTTTATAATAACTGATGTCATGGGGATAAAAACCGATAATACGGTATAAAGACAAATAAAGCTCCTTCTCTTTACGGAAAGGGAGCTTTATTCTGTCAATGATATTATTCAGCATATTTCTTAAAAATCACGCAAGCATTATGACCTCCAAATCCAAATGTATTGCTCAGGGCAGCACGTACAGTACGCTTCTGAGCCTTATTGAATGTGAAGTTCATGTTATAATCAATCTCAGGATCATCATCACCCTCTACATGGTTGATGGTCGGTGGGATGATATCATTCTGTACAGCCAAGACACAAGCCATAGCTTCCACTGCACCTGCAGCACCCAAAAGGTGACCTGTCATCGACTTGGTAGAACTAATGTTCAGCCGGTAAGCAGCATCGCCGAACACATCTTTGATAGCCTTTGCCTCAGAGATATCTCCTACATGGGTAGAGGTACCATGGACATTGATATAATCAATATCCTCCGGTTTCAGGTTTGCATCTTCTAACGCAGCTTCCATCACCAATTTAGCACCGAGCCCTTCTGGATGGCTTGCCGTGATATGATAAGCGTCTGCACTTTCGCCTTCGCCCACCATTTCAGCATAGATCTTAGCCCCACGAGCCTTAGCATGTTCATATTCCTCAAGGATTAGACATCCTGCACCTTCACCCATGACGAAACCATCACGACTTGCACTGAAGGGACGTGATGCGTGCTCAGGGTCGTCGTTACGTGTAGAAAGTGCCTTCATTGCATTGAAACCACCTACGCCACAAGCGCAGATAGCACTTTCAGCACCACCGGCAACGATGATATTTGCCTTTCCAAGACGAAGCAGGTTGAAGGCATCGGCTAAAGCATTACTACTTGATGCACAAGCTGAGGTCGTAGCATAATTAGGTCCATGGAATCCATAATGAATGGATATCTGACCTGCGGCAATATCCGAGATCATCTTAGGGATAAAGAACGGACTAAATTTCGGCTCCTCATCAATATGCTGACCATAATAGACAACCTCTTCCTCAAAAGTACGAATACCACCAATACCTACACCATATATGACGCCAATCCGGTTTTTGTCCTCTTTCTCCAAATCAAGACCTGCATCGTTAATTCCCTGAATGGCACTTACCATAGCCAACTGGGTGTAACGGTCTATTTTCCGATAGACTTTCTTTTCGAGATAATCATCCAAGTTCAGGTTCTTTACCTCACAAGCAAAATGAGTCTTGAATTTAGTAGCGTCAAACTCTGTAATAGGAGCACTGCCACTTTTACCCGCCAGCATGTTCGCCCAAGTCTCTTCTGGGGTATTTCCTAAGGGGGTTACTGCACCAAGTCCTGTTACTACTACTCTTTTTAATTCCATTATAATTGGTTTATATGAGTGGATGAGGGTGTTGGTTGAAGATACAATCCGCTCAGTCAACTAACACCTACATCCCACTACTCTACACGCATTGTTTACTTTGCGTTTTCCTCGATATACTTGATAGCGTCACCAACAGTCTGAATGGTCTCAGCCTTATCATCAGGAATAGAAATACCAAACTCTTTCTCAAATTCCATGATCAGCTCTACAGTATCCAAAGAATCTGCGCCAAGATCATTTGTGAAACTTGCTTCTGGCTTTACTTCTGCCTCATCTACACCGAGTTTATCAACAATAATAGCCTTTACCTTTGATTCAATTTCTGACATAATTGTAACTTTTTAAATCGTTTATAAATAATTTCTAATTAAAAATCGGGTGCAAAGGAACTAATTTTTATTTAAATCAGCAAATTTTTTGTCGAAAAAAGATATTTTCCTTGCACAAGACCCCCCTATTTGTGCAAAGAATTGCCATTAATTGTTGGCAACTTGCTTTAAATCAAGTCTTTCAAGAAGTATATTTGCATTGTTTTCAATCACATTTCATAACTTTCGGGATTTCCAAATCTATGACAATTAGACGAGGAACGAAAAAAGTAAATCACAAAAAAGATGCGTTTTATTTTGGACTTAGACAAGATTTGATTATATTTGCACATTAAATCAAAACACTGATTATCATGTCATTTACAGAAACTTGCAACCAGATTTTTAGACAGGTCATCCGGGATTATCACGAAAAGGATAATGTTGATGCGCCGATCTCTAACCCTTATGATAGGGATTCTATTGAAAACAGGTTGTATCTGAAATGCTGGATTGACACTGTTCAATGGCATTTGGAGGATATTATCCGCGACCCGCATATCGATCCGAACAATGCTTTGGCATTGAAGAGACGCATTGATCGTTCCAATCAGGACAGGACCGATTTAGTAGAGCAGATCGACAGCTATTTCCGACAGAAATACTCAGACGTGAATGTATTGCCTGATGCTACCATTAACACGGAAAGCCCTGCATGGGCTGTTGACAGATTGTCCATTCTCGCCCTGAAAATCTACCACATGAGAGAACAGGTAGAAAGGACTGATGCCAGTCAGGAGCATATCAACAGGTGCAAGGAAAAGCTGAATATCTTGCTCCAACAGCAAGTCGACCTGAGCACAGCCATTGACCAATTGCTTGATGATATCGCTGCAGGCAGGAAGTACATGAAAGTGTATCGGCAAATGAAAATGTATAATGATCCTTCAACCAACCCGGTCCTTTATCAGAAGAAATGAAAACGGAACACATACTGATCATCCGTTTCTCTGCCATGGGGGATGTGGCGATGACTGTCCCTGTCATCTATTCATTGGCTCATCAGTATCCTGATGTCCGTATAACGGTATTGAGTAAGCCCTTTGCCAGGGTGTTCTTCGAAGACTTGGCTCCTAACGTGGGATTCATGGGAGCTGACCTTAAAAAGGAATATCATGGCGTTAAAGGACTGAATGCGCTCTACCGGCGGTTGACGGCAAAGAACTTCACTGCCATCGCTGATTTACATAACGTCATACGATCCGACTACTTGCGGATCAGATTTAATATCCAACGGTATCGGGTAGCCCACATCAACAAGCATCGGCAGGCAAGAAGGTTGCTGACTGCAGCAAACAATAAGCAACGAGTGCAATTGCCTACCTCTTTCCAAAACTATGCGGATGTGTTTGAACAATTGGGCTATCCAGTCCAGATGAATTTCACTTCCATCTTCCCTCCCGAAGGCGGCAACCTGACAGAATTGCCTGCAGAGATAGGGGAGAAGAAGGCTTCTCAGCAGTGGATCGGCATCGCTCCTTTTGCCGCACATCCTGGAAAGGTGTACCCAGAGCAGAACATGCAAAGCGTGATTCAGAAGATCGTGGAGAAATATCCCTCCTGCAGGATATTCCTCTTTGGCGGCGGAAAAGACGAGATCGATCAAATAAACATCTTAGCGGATACATTCCAGCAATGCGTCAACGCTTCGACCATCTTAGGGGACTTGAAAAAAGAATTGATCCTGATGAGTCATCTGGACGTAATGATCAGCATGGACAGTGCTAATATGCACTTGGCATCCTTAGTGAATGTACCAGTGGTAAGCATTTGGGGTGCCACACATCCTTTTGCAGGATTCATGGGATGGAATCAAAATCCAAAGAACGCAGTGCAAATCGACCTGCCTTGCCGCCCGTGCTCTATCTTTGGAAATAAGCCTTGCATGAGGGGTGATTATGCTTGCATGAAGAATATATCACCGGAAATGGTGCTCGAAAGGGTAGAGGATATTCTAAAGTCAAAATAAAGAAAAGATAAGTGACAACATAACACTATTGTATCATTATATAAAAAGGTAAGATTATGAAAAAGTATGTTTGCGAAACCTGTGGTTATGTTTATGACCCAGAAGTAGGTGATCCAGAAAATGGTGTTCAACCAGGCACAGCCTTTGAAGACATTCCAGATGATTGGGTATGCCCAATCTGCGGTGTAGGAAAAGATGATTTCAAACCAGAAGATTAAAAAGAAGACAGTCTCCAACCTCAACGGAGACTGTTTCTTTTTTAAAAACTAAGTTACAATACCGTCAAAGCCAAGATATAAGCCTACCTAAACTAAGATTGGAAACAATCTAAGCAAATTTCATGAAAACATGTCCTATTCCATTCATTTTCAATAGATGACCTTTTGGTTTGTGAAAGATAATCTTTTCGCGCGCTATAGATAACCTTTTGAAAGGCTGGAGATCATATTTTGAAGGACTGGAGATGACCTTTTAGAAATCAACTCGTAATGACTGATCAATTTTCTTACGAATACCCTGAAATCAATAGGTTATTCACAATTCGTGGATAACTACGTGGAAAAGCGGGTTCAGAACGTAGGGAATATCCACAGGCTGATACTCATCCCATGAAAATAGGGGATATCAACAAACTTTTGAAGGCACTAAAGCGTATTTTTCCACGTTTTTTGTATCAGAAAAGATATAAACTTATTAACTTTGCAACGGAATCAGAAATGTGGATAAGATCCATACGACTTTGATTTTCAGAGAAATAAAGTGAATGGTTATGGTGGATAAACAGGGATAAGGTGGGGATAATGGAATCACCAAGCTTTCGAGGCATTATTTTTACACATATCCACAGTACATCATCTCATTACATTTTCTTTTTTAAATCAATAAAATAAATAAAGATAATGATATCATGGTGAAGGAAGAATGGAAAAAAATGGGATACATCGATGAACCGGTTGACGACTCATGCAATCTGAAAAAGGAAATACGACGTCTCTGCAAAGAGAAGGATGCGATTATTTTGGCTCACTATTATACGGTGGGGGACATTCAGGAGATCGCGGATTTCGTAGGCGACTCTTTGGCTTTGGCACGCAAGGCTGCGGATACGAATGCCAAGGTCATGGTGATGTGTGGCGTGCATTTCATGGCAGAGACTTGTAAACTGCTATCACCGAACAAGACTGTCCTTTGCCCTGACTTGAATGCAGGATGCTCCTTGGCTGATTCTTGCCGTGCAGAAGACTTGAGACGCTATAAGGAAGAGCATCCGGGATATAAGGTGATTAGCTACGTAAATACGACAGCTGCGGTCAAAGCTCTCACGGATTGTGTGGTGACCAGTGGCAATGCCGAGAAAGTGATCAATTCTTTCCCGAAGGATGAGAAGTTGATCTTTGGTCCTGACTATAACTTAGGCAATTATATCAATAGTAAGACGGGAAGAAAAATGCTGCTCTGGAACGGTGGTTGTCATGTCCATGAGAAATTCTCCGTAGAAGGTATTGTTAAGCTCAAGCAGGAGCATCCACAGGCGGTTATCATGGCTCATTTGGAGTGTAAGGCACCTGTGCTCGCCATCGCAGACGTGAAGGGTTCTACCGCCACTATGCTCAAGTATGCCCAGACGCATGATGAAAAGGAATATATAGTGGCTACTGAAGCTGGCATCTTGCATGAGATGCAGCGGATATGCCCTGACAAGGTCTTCTATCCTGTTCCCCCAGAGGTAAGTGAAGGTGGAGTCGGATGCAGCTGCAACGAGTGTCAATATATGAAGATGAATACGCTCAAGAAAATCTATAATACACTAAAATACGGTTGGCCAACCATAGAAATTGATCCAGAGATCGCCCGGGAGGCAGTAAAGCCTATTGAAAAGATGCTCAGTTTGAGCTGATCCCTTTCCTTATCTGACAATAGCGATCTTGCAGACCGTTCCTTTGCTGCCTGAAGCTGTGGCTGTCTCTACCATATAAACGCCTGAAGCGACTTTCCTGCCATTCTGGTCACAGCCATTCCAAGTATAAGTTCCTCCATTGCTCGTGCCCTCGTTGACAAGGATTCCATTGCTTGTAACGATCTTGACATCTGCATGGTAGGAGAGTCCTACAATAGTAATGAGTCCTGTATAATCAGGCCGAACAGGATTAGGATAGGCATAAACATTGTCTTTCGTCATCTTTTCCTGGGATTCCGTTGCATCACTCTGGTAAGAGCAAAGGCCTTCTTCTGTAGCAAAGAATACTTCTCCTGTCGTGCCATTGATGGCAATGGAGAGGATATTGTCGCTGAGCAAGGGACTATCCGACCGGGTAAAATGGTGTATTTGCGTCATATTATCCTCACTGATCAGGTAAACGCCATTGCCATTCGTGCCCATCCATTTCCTGCCTCCTCCGTCTATGGCGATGGAAGTGATATCGATATTGGCAAGAAGATAGTCTGCGTAGTTGGTGCCATCATTCCTGAGCACCTTGACTTGTGTAAAAGTCGAGCCATTGTTGTTGATTTCCGTACTCTCCAACATAAGTGGTCCTACGTTGGTACCTATCCAGATATGATGGGACAAGTCTTCGGTCACACATCTCACAAAAGTAGGCGACACCGTCGTCCCATCCTCATTTACGAAGGTAGTATAGCTCTGAAAGCCATTCGTGGAAGGCTGGTAGCAGAACAGACCAGGAGTTGTCCAATGGTTATTGACAAACCATAAGAGGTTCCTACTGTCAAAGAAAGGCGATTGAAGGGCTCCTAAACTCCTTTCTGAGTTCAAGAGTGGGATGTCTATATCGATTTTCTTCCATTCCTTGTCAGTGGTATATTCAAACAAGCTACCTGTTTTCGACTGACTGTTCAGGCACCATAGGTTGCCTTTGTCATCGAAAGTAATACCCTCTACGAGGACATAGTCCTTTTTATTTGATTGATTTTCTGCCAAAGCCGTGCCGAGGGGACTATTCTCTAAGGTGTATATGTTTTGGTAAGCGCCCTTACGGAATTCGTACAGCCCGCATTTTCCCGAAACAAAAACATGGCTGGTATCCGTAGGGTCTACATCAATGCAATCTATGTCCCTATACCTGACACCCGTCTTAGGAGTGAGTTGGTCCTCATAAAGCGACCATTCTCCATTCTTGAGTACCTGTACAGTGCCTGGTCGGTCGCTTTCTACGGAAGCGTTGTATTGTCCACCGGCTGTGTAAAGGCAATCATTTTTGAAACTAAGTTGGTAGAAATAATTATATGTAGGTCCACCTGGTTGTAGGGATTGGACCAAGGAGAGCAGGGTAGGGTCGATTGTTTTGTTCTGTGCGACATAATCTTTCTCTCTCGTCCAATTACTCTTGTCGAGCAAATTGTCGTCCATAGAGGCTTTGAAAATGCCGTTATTGGGTTCTGCGGCATAGATATAGTTGTCGGAGATATACGTATATGCCACTTTGGCTCCTAACTGATAAGTGTCACTGATCTCAGCATCCTTGACGTTGATCTTGATAATGCCGAACCCTGTTGACAGATACGCATCATTCCCATGAATATAGATATCGTATATCGTCTTGTCGTCGCTCATTGACTTCTGGTAGTAATCAGGGATATTCGTGAGATTACCCTTATTATCCAGCAAGTCAATATTATAGTTGTTATAGGTGATGACCAATCGTTGTATGCTGCTGCAATAGGCAATATGGGTGATATGGCAATCACTGAGAGTCTTGGTCTTGTCGTAGGTAAGTATGCTATGGTCGTTTTGGTTATATGAATAGAGATTGTTGGATGCCAAAACATAAATAGAAGTCCCCGCCTGTTGGATTTCCGTGATGTCATGATATGCCAAATAAGCTTTCCACGTACCTGTTGAAAGGGCATGTGAAAATAGACAATAACTTATCCCTATGATCACGGAAATCAATTTCTTCATATACCTTTTATTTTCTTGAGATATCTTGCCAATTGTTCAACAGCCCGCGCGCGATGTGAGATGGTGTTCTTGATGTCCATGCCTAACTGCGCGAAACTCTCCTCATAGCCATCGGGAACAAAGAGTGGGTCATAACCGAATCCCTCAGTTCCTTTCTTTTCCTTGGCAATAGATCCTTCTATTTTTCCTTCGAATTCATGTACTTCACCATGGAGTATTAACGCAATAACGGTACGAAATTGTGCCTTTCGATTGTTATTTTCTCCTAATTCCCGCAGTAATTTCGCCATGTTTGCCTCACTGTCGTGATCTGTTCCTTCTGCATAGCGTGCACTGTGCACGCCAGGGGCACCCTGCAAGGCTTCCACTTCGAGTCCCGTGTCATCTGCGAAACAGTCTATGTGATAGTGGTCGTATACATACTGAGCCTTCTGCAAGGCATTTTCCTCAAGGGTTTTCCCAGTCTCAGGAATATCCTCATTGTATCCGATATCCTTTAAAGAAACGATTTGGAACTCAGGTCCGAGGATGTCCTGGATTTCCGACAGCTTATTGGAATTGTTGGTTGCGAATACTATTTTCATTTGATGGGAAGTTGATTGTCATTTTTCTTTTTGGGTACTTTTACCTTCATCTTCTCGAATCCTTCTCCGTAGACACCAATCACAGAGCTTTGGGAGACAAAGGCATCGGGGTCGATCATCTTGATGAGCCTGAATATGGATACGCTCTCTGTCTTTCGGGCAAGGATACACAACACCTTCCTTTCTTTTCCCGTGTACCATCCATGTCCGTCAAGGATGGTAACCCCGTGGTCCATCTGTGTTCCGATGGCATTGGCAATCTCTTGGTACTTCTTGGAGAAGATCATGAACTGTACAGATTCACGTCGCCTGTTCATCACATAGTCGAGCATATAGTTCTCGATGATCATCGTACAGAAACCGAATACTACCTTATGGGCACGACTGAGCATATCTCCGAATTGTGGGAAGAAGAAACAGCTGCCGATGATCATAAAGTCGACGAATATCAGCACTTGTCCCAAGGAGAAATTGCGGTATTTATTGACGCAGGCGGCAATGATGTCCGTACCACCTGTGCTACCATTGTTGAGAAATACAATGCCTAATGCCGTGCCCGTGAAGCAACATCCGATGACCAACGACATGAACTCCTGGTTGTCGCCTAAGATCTTGACGTAGTTGCCATCAGCGGCAACAGGCATCAGTATTTGTCCGAATTTCAGGAAGAAATACAAGACGAAGATGGCATAGATGGTCTTCATCATGAACTTGAAGCCTAAAATCTTCAAGGCTATGATCAACAAGGAGATGTTGATGATCATGTAAGTGTTTTCCATTTTGAAGCCAGTGGCATACATGATAATAGCGGACATACCCGTCACGCCACCTGTAACGATTTCATAAGGCAAAAGGAAAACAGTAAATCCAAAGGTGTACAGGAGGAGACCAAAGGTTATGAAAATATAATCTTTGGCCTCATTCCATACAATCTGATGATCTATTGTCATTTAACTACTATGTTTACGATTCTCTTCGGTACAATAATGACCTTGATAACACGCTTACCATCCAAGTATTTCTGTGACTTCTCGTCTTTGAGCACAGCCTCTTGGATTTCATCTTGAGTGGCTTGGGCAGGGAATGTCTTCTGGTAACGGGCTTTTCCATTAAAGGAAATCGTCAGTTGCATTTCGTTCTCAACAAGATATTTCTCATCATATGAAGGCCATTGTGCGTCACAGGCACTTCCTTTCTCGCCTAAAGCTTCCCAGAGTTCTTCTGCAATATGGGGGGCAAATGGCGTGATGAGGATGACCAAGTCCTTCAGCAAGTCATGATTGTGGCATTGCTGTTGTTGGAGCTCGTTGACACAGATCATAAAGGCAGAAATAGCGGTGTTGTAAGAGAAATGCTGGATATCTCCCGTTACTTTCTTGATCAACTTGTGTACACTCTTCAGGGATTCCGCCTTTGGTTCTTCTTGGTTGACCAGGAACTGGTCATTGCGGTTATCGTAGAACAAGTTCCAGAACTTTTTCAGGAACCGGTGGCAACCATCAATACCATTCGTGTCCCAAGGCTTGCTTTGTTCTACTGGTCCCAGGAACATCTCGTATAAGCGCAAGGTATCTGCACCATATTTTTCTACGATCATGTCTGGGTTAACGACGTTGAACATCGATTTCGACATTTTCTCGATCGCCCATCCACAGACATATTTACCATCTTCAAGGATAAATTGCGCATCCTTATATTCTGGGCGCCATGCTTGGAATGCCTTGATGTCAAGGACATCTCCATGGACGATATTGACATCAACATGGATTGGTGTGGTATCGTATTGGTCTTTCAGATGAAGTGATACGAAGACTGGTGCCTTGCTATGGTCATCATCATTGATGCGGTAGACAAAGTTGGAACGTCCTTGGATCATGCCTTGGTTGACGAGCTTCTGGAAAGGTTCTTCCTTGCAACTATAACCATAGTCATGCAAGAACTTATTCCAGAACCTACTGTAAATCAAATGCCCTGTTGCATGCTCTGTTCCTCCGACATAAAGGTCGACGTTTTGCCAGTATTCATCAATGTCCTTGGCAACAAGGGCATCGTCGTCTTGGGGATCCATGTAGCGAAGATAATAGGCTGATGAGCCTGCGAATCCCGGCATGGTATAGAGTTCGAGCGGGAAGACGGTCTTATTGTCAATGAGTGATTTGTCTACTACTTGCTCCTGTACAGTATCCCATGCCCATTTCTTGGCACGACCCAATGGGGGCTCTCCTGTTTCCGTAGGCTTATACTGGTCAATCTCAGGCAATTCCAACGGAAGTGCACTCATAGGGAGCATATAGGGCATATTATCCTTGTAATAAACAGGGAAAGGTTCACCCCAATAACGCTGGCGAGAGAAGATGGCATCGCGGATACGGAAGTTGACTTTTACACGTCCTATCCCTTTTCGGGTGACATATTCCTTAGTAGCGGCAATAGCCTCTTTAACAGTAAGGCCATTCAGAGAGAAACCATCTGCGTTCTCATGTCCGGGACGTGGACTGTTCATGACAATGCCTTCCTTGGCATCAAAGCTCTCTTCGCTCACATCTGCACCCTCAATCAAAGGGATAATGGGCAAATTGAAATGCTTGGCAAACGCATAGTCACGGGAGTCGTGCGCAGGAACAGCCATGATAGCACCTGTGCCATATCCAGCTAAGACATATTCACTGATCCAAATGGGAATTTCATCTCCAGTAAAAGGATTGATGGCATAAGCACCTGAGAAAACGCCGGTAACGTGATGGTCACTGATACGATCACGTTCCGTACGCTTTTTTACGTAATTAATATATTCTTCTACAGCAGATTTCTGTTCTGCCGTGGTAATCTGTTGGACATAATCAGATTCTGGGGCAAGTACCATGAAGGTAACGCCAAACATGGTATCCGCACGGGTTGTGAAGATCGTGAACTTCACATTGCTGTCCTTTACGGAGAATTCCACCTCTGTACCTTCCGACCTTCCAATCCAGTTACGTTGTGTTTCTTTTAATGAATCTGTCCAATCAATAGTGTCAAGACCGTCTAACAACCTTTGTGCATAAGCAGAAACACGTAGGCACCATTGGCGCATTTTCTTCTGTACGACAGGGAAACCTCCGCGGACACTGATTCCGTCTACTACCTCATCGTTAGCAAGTACGGTTCCAAGTCCGGCACACCAGTTGACCATCGTTTCTCCCAAATAGGCAATACGGTAGTTCATCAAGATTTGCTGTTTTTCCTTTTCTGTCTTGGCATTCCATTCTTCAGCTGTAAAAGATAGTTCCTCGCTTTGCGAGATATGCAGGCCGGCAGTGCCTTCTTTCTCAAAATGGGCAATCAAACCCTCAATGGGCTTTGCTTTTTGTTCGTCATAATCATAGTACGACTTGAACATCAGTTCAAATGCCCATTGTGTCCATTTATAATATTTAGGATCACAAGTCCGCACTTCACGGTCCCAGTCAAAGGAGAATCCAATCTTATCCAATTGCTCACGGTATCTGTTAATGTTGTTAACTGTGGTGATAGCAGGGTGCTGACCAGTCTGGATGGCATACTGTTCAGCAGGTAGACCAAAAGCATCGTATCCCATGGGATTGAGAACATTGAATCCTTGCAACCGCTTGAAACGGGCATAGATATCACTGGCAATGTATCCAAGAGGATGACCTACATGCAAACCTGCACCAGAAGGGTAGGGGAACATATTCAATACATAGAATTTCTTCTTACTCTTATCTTCGGTAACTTTGTAGGTTTTGTTATCTACCCACCGTTGCTGCCACTTCTTCTCAATTTCTCTGAAGTTGTAATCCATTATCTTGATTATTTAATATTGATGTCGAATATATCTGCTTTGCGCGTACATAATACATGCAAATGCAAAATTACGAAAAAAGAATGATATAAAAGAATGAGTCGTGAAAAATATCATTTTGGATGGTTCATGGGTCTCTTTGAGATCGTGCATGACGATTTTGAGTTGTCAACCTTTGTCAACCTTTGACAACCTAAAAACAGGTTGCAAGCCCGATAAACACTGGGTTTTGACAACCTGTCAACCTATTTACAAAAAATCATTCAGTATAAAATATAAAAAGAGATAGGTAATTCGCTTGGGTGTGTTATGAGTGTGGTGTTTATGATTACACCACACCCAATAGAAGGGATCTGCTTTCTACATCCTGTGGTAGGTCTCACTGAACGGCTGGCGGTAGCGATCGCCCCACACGCCGTCGGGCTGGCGGATACCGCAGGTGATAACCATGTTGATTTCCACCTTATGGGGCAGTCCGAGAGCCTTCTTAACAAGCAGGCTGTCGAAGCCTTCCAGCGGACAGGTGTCGTAGCCCGCCTCGCTCATGGCTAGCATGAAGGTCTGTACGGCTAAGGCACAGCTCTTGTGCACCACTACACGGACATCTCCCTCTGATACTTGTCGCACGATAGGACGGCTGAGGCCAACGAGTTGGGCAAGGAGTTTGCGCACCAAGCCCCAAAGTCCGAAGCAACGCGAGTAGAGAAAAGGCATCACCTTGCCGTAGTAGGTATCCCACTTCTTAATGCGCTTCTCCTGCTTCTCCTTCGGACTGTTGCGCCGCTGGTTCCCCTCCTCAAAGTGGCGGGCAGCCTCGGCATGTTTCTTGTAAAGGTCCTGACGGGTGACGAAGACCACCATTTCCTGTGCGGAGCGGGCGGTAAGCTGGTCGAGACAGGCGTGGGCAAGCTTCGCGAGCACAGCCTTGTCTGTCACGTGATAGGCTTCCCACAACTGCATGTTGGAACTGGTTGGTGCCAGCGTAGCCATCTTGATACATTCTTTTACCCGTTCCGGGTCGAGCGGCTTCTGTGGATCATAGTGCCTAATGGCACGACGGTGGTCCAGAATTTCTTGTAAACTCATAATTGAATATTGTTAATTGTTTGTTTGTTTGCTATTGTAATCTACGAAGAACCGGACAACCTTATCCAAGGTAGGACGCAAACGCTGCATCTCTTCCGGGAACTCGTTCTGATGATAGATTTTCTCTATCATTTCGGTTCGAGCCTTTGCAATGATGCGCTCCAGCCGATGACCCTTTTCGGTGAGGAAGACAATTTGTTTGCGTTTGTCGGTCTCACTGTCATGACGCCCAACGAGTCCTGCGCTTTCCATGCGTTTGATGAGCGGTGAAATGGTATTGATACCTAAGAGCAACCGCGCGCAAATATCGTTGACTGGCTGTTCGTCATGCTCCCACAACACCAGTAATACCAAATATTGTGTATAGGTGATGCCTATTTTCTTAAAATAGGGTTCATAGGTTTGAATAATCAGCCTGCTGATAGTATAGAACTTAAAGCAAAGTTGATCGTCGAGCCGAATTTTATCCTTAGTCATAACTTTCTTGTCTTTCGTTGTTTACGGTCACAAAGGTAAGAAAAATAATTTGTATCGTATACGATATACAATGTATTTATTGTTCTTTAACTATATCGCGTGCGATAATATTCATTGCTTGTCATAAAGCAATGGAAAACGGAGATCGGATAGAGAGTAATCCTGGGGTAGGCTTTGGTATTTTGAGGTGAATGATCGTAAATATCAGCAGAAAGTTTGGCTGTGTGATAAAGAACATTTATTTAATGTTTCGTATTCAGCCATCCCCGGCCGCAACACGGCTGTGGAATTTTAATTAGTGTGTTTTTAGGGTTATTAAGGGGTATTTTGCACCATTTTGACCCATATTTTTTGCTATTCGCAGTTATTTGATTTGCCGTTTTGCTTGCAGTAGCTTACTTTCCATATAATTTTGTAAAACTATTAAAAGCGGACACTTTCGGAAGAATCCGCCTCATTCATCACCTTTAAAAGACAAAGAAGAAAATGAAAAATTATCAGAAACCTGTCACTCACATCACGCCTCTCATGTCAGAAATCGGCATTCTTTCGGGTTCCAATGATGGTTCCCTAACCATACCCATCTCAGATGACCCTGCTTCAGGACCGGCTAACTCCAAAGGCATCTCCCCAATTTTTGACACCGAAGAGGAAGAAGATGCTCCACAACTTTGGTAACAAGCCTGACTAATCAGATGAGCAGAGCCAGGCTTCTGGCAACGGATTCTTGGCTACGATCACTATGAAGAATTGCGCCTGGTACTAAATGTAAGCTATCGAAACAAAAATATATAAATAATTCAAAATTATCAAATAAATGAAATCAATACACATCATTCAGCGGCTCTTCCTGTTCCTCTTCGCCCTTGTGCTGGCAGCACCGGCATGGAGCAAGACGGATACGTGGAGCGCTAAAAACCGTAACAAAAACGAGACAGAGACCACACGCCAATCCGATGACGGAATCGTTACCATAACGTGGACCAACTGCAAGGCGAGCAGAGCTTTAATGTCGAAAAGCCGCAACTTTGAGTTCAAGAGCGGCGGCACGGCAACCATCACCTGCGCAAGTGGATGGCGCGTGCGTGGCATCAGTTTTTCGGATGATCTGAAAAACGTGGGGTACATCAGCTGTTCGTCAGACGGCAGCCTGTACACGGGTAATGGCTCTACGGGCATCAGTTGCTACGACGCGCCTAAACAAAGCATCACCATCAGCACCAGCGGCGACTGCGAGTTTGTGAACTACACCATTGA
>ULNB01041333.1_pt1 | contig 32656 bp, 33 predicted proteins | sample 1951811 | NCBI WGS metagenome assembly ULNB01 (sample SAMEA4835566, study PRJEB28245) | human gut metagenome | biome: gut microbiome; material: fecal sample | place: Denmark | collected 2008
TTTGTATTTCTCTCGATTTGCTGTATCTTTGCAACACATTACAATTGAATGAGGATGGCAATGAAGAAATTAGCGTTAATACTTGTTTTGTTCGTGACAGCCGTTCTTGGCTCGCATGCCAAGAACATGCATTATACCGTCATCGTCTCGCTTGATGGTTGTCGTTGGGACTATCCGCAATGGTATGATACGCCTTTTTTTGACAAGATGTCAACGATAGGCGTGGAATCCGGGTTGATCCCTTCATTCCCATCCAAGACCTTTCCGAACCACTATGCGCTTGCCACTGGTCTTTACCCTGACCATCATGGCATTATTGCCAATGAGTTCTTTGACAGGGAATCAGGTGAATACTTCTCTTTGGGTGATCCTGCGCAAAAGATAAATCCCAAGTTCTACGGTGGTGAACCGATATGGGTCACGGCTAAGAAGCAAGGTGTCAGGACGGCTGTCTTCTATTGGCCGGGCTCGGATGTCAAGGTAAAAGGGATGTATCCTGACCTCTATTATGTCTATGACCAGAAACCGAGGCTGAGCTCTTCGGAACGCATCAACGGCATCATCCATCAACTACAGAAGCCAGAAAAAGAGCGCCCGCATCTGATCATGGCTTATTTCGAGCAGCCTGATGCCAACGGGCACGCTTTTGGCCCCCAAAGCAAGGAAACGCGAAAGGCCGTTGTCATGGTCGATTCTCTCATGCACGAGCTCTATGACAAGATCCAGCAATTGCCGATTGCCCAAGACATCAACTTCATCGTGGTCTCCGACCATGGCATGTCCTGGATCGCGAAAGCCCATGCCATCCCGATTGCAAAATACCTGAAGAAAGACTGGGTCATCAAAGAAAGTGGCAGCATACCTTGTAATATATACGTACGCGACCACTGTGCCGACTCGGTCGTGAACGCGCTAAAAGACGTGGCTCACCTGAAGGTTTGGAAGAAGGAAGAGATCCCGGCATACTTACACTATGGCAGTAACAGTCGTGTGGGAGATGTCGTGGCATTGCCCGATATCGGCTACAGCGTGACAGAAGGAACGGTCAAGGACGGCGGACAGCACGGCTACGACCCGAACTTGATGGACATGCACGCCTTGTTCCGTGCCATAGGACCCGACTTCCGGCATGTGAACGCACCGCATTTCAAGAATGTTGATGTCTATCCCCTCCTCTGCTTCCTGTTAGGCATCCAGCCTGCACCCAACGACGGGCAGGTCCCCATGGAGATCCTGAATCCTAAGACCTTAAGGAAGTAAGGAACAGGTCGGACATCCAAAGACAAGGACAATTTACTAATAAGCAATCAAAAAATATGGAAAGAACTTGGAGATGGTTTGGCAAGAAAGACAAGATCACGCTTGCCATGCTAAGACAAATTGGAGTGGAAGGTATCGTGACAGCCTTACATGACGTTCCCTTAGGTGAAGTATGGAAAAGGGAAGACATTCACGCGCTCAAGACTTACATTGAGTCGTTTGGCATGAGATGGTCGGTCGTTGAGTCGTTGCCGGTAACGGAGACGATCAAGTATGGCGGTCCTGACCGTGACCAGCAAATAGAGGTATACCGACAAAGCCTGCGCCATTTAGCGGCAGAAGGTATCCATACAGTTTGCTATAATTTCATGCCAGTCCTCGACTGGGCTCGTACCGACCTGCTGCACGCGAATCCCAATGGCACTTCCAACCTTTACTTTAGCATCCCGCAGTTTGCTTATTTCGACATCTATCTCTTGAAGCGGAAAGGAGCCAAGGATGACTGGGCTCGGTTCCAAGCCTTAGGTCCTGATGGGCAGCCCAACGGACGGGATATCCTCAAGGAGGTGGAAGTTCTGAAACAGACGATGACCCCAGAGAAGGACCACGAATTGGTGGAGAATATCGTTATCAAGACACAAGGTTTTGTCAGTGGCAACTTCAAGGAAGGGGATGAACATCCCATCGCTCTCTTCCGCCAATTACTTGCCTTATACGAGGGAATCGACCGTACCCAACTGCGTGAGAACATGCGTTATTTCCTCGAAGCCATCATGCCTGTTTGTGACGAATGCGACATGTATATGTGTGTCCATCCTGATGATCCTCCGTTCCAGATCTTAGGTCTTCCGAGGATTGTCACCTGTGACGAAGATATTCATTGGTTTCTCAAGGCTGTCGACAACCCACACAACGGCCTGACCTTCTGTGCAGGCAGCCTGTCAGCCGGTGCCCAGAACCAGGTTGTTGACCTGGCACGCAAATACGCCAGTCGCACAGCGTTCGTCCATCTGCGGTCCTGCCATGTCTTCCCCAACGGGGATTTCACCGAAGCCAGTCACTTGGGCGGTCGTGCTGACCTGATAGAATTAGCGAGGATCTTCGAGCAAGAAGAGCAGCGGCGCGCTACCCTTCCAAACATCTCGCGCCTTCCCATGCGTGTCGACCACGGCATGACAATGCTGGGAGACGAGACAAAAGGCTACAACGCAGGCTACTCCTTCTTAGGACGTATGTTTGCCATGGGACAGGTGCAAGGAATCCTTGCCACTGTCGACCGCGACTTGGGAATCAAATATACCCAACCAGGTTTCTTTGACGAATAGACAACTATAAATAAACAAATCAAAATGAACGAATTATTTAACATTAAAGACTATGTGGTCGTCATCACGGGTGGCACAGGCATCTTAGGACGATGCATAGGTAAGTATCTGGCCATGAATGGTGCCAAGGTGATCCTATTAGGACGAAAAGAAGATGTGGGCAATGCCATCGTCGATGATATCATCCGCAATGGCGGTCAGGCAGAGTTCATGAAAACGGACGTGATGCAGGAGGAGCTTGTCAACAAGAATTGTGACGAGATCATGGCTAAGTATGGCAAGGTGGATACCTTACTCAACGCCGCCGGGGGCAATCAAAAGGGAGCCACCATCGGCCCCGACCAAACATTCTTTGACTTGGATCCTGACCAATTCCAAAAGGTATTGAGCCTGAACCTCACCGGGACGGTCATCCCCACGCAAGTATTCCTGAAGCCTATGGTCAAGCGAGGAAAAGGCTCTATCATCAACTTCTCTTCCATGGCAGCATTCCGCCCCTTGACTCGTGTTTGCGGATATGCTGCTGCCAAGGCAGGTATCTCTAATTTCACAGCCTATATGGCTGCAGAATGTGCCAAGAAATTTGGCGAGGGCATCCGAGTCAATGCCATTGCGCCGGGCTTCTTCATCACCGAACAGAACCGTGCCTTGCTCACCAATCCTGATGGGTCGTATACGCAACGAGGACAGGATGTGATCCGACAAACGCCATTCGGGCGCATGGGAGAACCCGAAGAACTATGTGGGACCATCCATTACCTGATGAGCGATGCCGCCAAATTCGTCACAGGCACAGTGGCTGTCGTTGACGGTGGCTTCAACTGCTTCGCCATGTGATGAGACTTGAGGTGACGTAAACCTTTACGCAACATTTTCACGCTGCAAGAATACAAGCTACTCGTTTATTGTATATCTTTGCAGCGTGAAAAATATAAGGACAATATAGAAACAAATTATGAAAGAACTAAAAGCTTTAAACAAAAGGACTGCACCTAAAAGCTGCATGCCTGAGCGTATCATTCAGTTTGGCGAGGGCAACTTCTTGCGGGCCTTTGTCGACTGGATCATATACAACATGGATCAAAAGACTGACTTCAATTCGAGCGTTGTCATTGTCCAGCCCTTACCGAAAGGGATGGTGGATTGGCTGAATGGCCAGGATTGCCTCTATCATGTCAACCTACAAGGGCGTGAGAACGGGAAGCCCGTCGACACCATCACGAGGATCGACGTGGTGAGTCGCGCCCTGAACCCTTATGCGCAGTATCACGCTTTCTTGGCATTGGCAGAACAACCCGAGATGCGCTTTATCATTTCCAACACGACGGAGGCGGGCATTGCCTTCGATCCTGCTTGTAAGTTTACAGACGCCCCCGCCGCTTCCTATCCGGGAAAACTGGTTCAGTTGTTATTCCATCGGTATCAATATTTCCAGGGAGACCCTGCAAAAGGAATGATCCTGATGCCATGCGAGTTGATTTTCCTGAATGGCCATCATCTCAAAGAGTGCATTTATCAGTACATTGAACTTTGGAAAGATGACTTCGGGGCTGATTACGAAGGGTTCAAGAAGTGGTTCACGGAGGATTGCTTTGTATGCGCGACCTTGGTTGACAGAATTGTCCCGGGATTCCCTCGGAAGACGATCCAGGCGATCCAAGAACGCATTAGCTATAAGGATGACCTTGTCGTACAGGCAGAGAACTTCCATCTCTGGGTAATCGAGAAGGCTGAGAACATGACGACGGAACAGATGAAAGCCGAGTTCCCAGCTGAAAAGGCAGGGTTACATGTCCTGATCACCGACAATGAGAAGCCTTATCATGAGCGGAAAGTCACCCTTCTTAATGGTCCGCATACCGTCTTGTCTCCTGTTGCCTTCCTCAGTGGTGTCAATATTGTGCGGGATGCCTGCCAGCATCCTGTTATCGGCAAATTTATCCACAAGGTACAGTATGATGAACTGATGCAAACCCTGAACCTCCCCATGGACGAGCTTCAGAAGTTTGCTGCTGATGTGTTGGAGCGTTTCGACAATCCTTATGTCGACCATCAGGTGACGAGTATCATGCTTAACTCATTCCCCAAATACTGCGCCCGCGACCTGCCCGGCGTCAAGGTTTACTTAGAGCGTAAAGGCGAGCTGCCCCAGGGTCTTGTGTTTGGCTTGGCTGCCATCATTACCTATTATAAAGGAGGCAAACGCGAGGACGGCACAGAGATCGTGCCCAACGACGCTCCGGAGATCATGCAGTTGCTGAAGGACCTTTGGGCAACCGGCGACACGAAGACAGTGACGGATGGCGTCCTTTCTGCCAAGGACATCTGGAACGGTGAGGACCTGCATGACATCAAGGGACTTGCCGAATTGGTAAAGAAAGACCTTGACCTCATCCAAGAGAAAGGCATGCTCGAAGCCGTCAAGACCATCCTATAATGCTTTTAGGCCTGGGAACATTCCCAGGCCTTTTCTTTCCCTATTTTACCCTGATAATCCGGATACCGGTCTGGGAGGGATGTTTCTTCATATAGGCATAGAGTGTCATCGGCTCCTCCACTACCTGATGGCGGATCTGCGAGGCATTGAGCATGTGCAGTCCGTCTTGATGCCAGACCGCAATCCCGATGTGGGACGTGTCAAGGCCAGCCTTCTGCGTGATGATGGCAATAATATCCCCATCATGGATCGTCTTTCGGAAAAGGGAGGTGTTGGCAATCGTTGATTTCGGCATGTATCGGAAGACCTTGCCATTGAGACGCTCTTCCATCGCCCGGATTTCTTTTGTCCAAGCAGGATGTTTCACTAACATCGGGTAGTCTGATGCATGCCTGCTCATGTAATAAACATTGAGCTTTTGTACTTTCGTAAAGGGTGGGTTGGGTGCCTGCACTTCCTTCACATATCCCTTTTTGGTATTGTCGGCTATCCATTCCGAGAAATAATGCAAGCGTTGGGGATAAGCCACCTTCCCCTGCTCATAACGAATCATCTGTAACTGCTTGCAGAACGCAGAGAAGTTCTTCTGCCCACTCAGGGCACATCGCGTCAAAGCAAGCACATTCTCCACGTAGGTAGTACAGTCCAACTGCCGTAAATTGATAACCAAACGCTCATTGGCGTTCTTCTCCAAGGTCTGCGCCACATAAGGGATACCCTTTAATTGACGAGCGAAATAGACCATCAGCCGTGACGGCGTCGACTTCTCCGGCGCTCCCCTCAGCAAGGCAACGACTTTGTTGCTGTCTTCTTTTGAATATTGGGGCTGTGCAGATACAGGGAACAACCCTAACACAAACACGATGATGCAGATAACCTTCTTCATGATCTCTCCTTTTCTTTTCTATTTTTGCCGCATGAAATTAAACCCAATGTAAAGGTTCAAATTACCGAAGATATTGTTCGACGTAAACTGGTCCTTCTTATAGTTGTAGGTATGGAAAATGGCGCTCAGCCCTGCAAACCACTTGGTGTTGTTATAGACAATCCCAATTCGGCTAACGCCATCAATATTGAAATTGGAGAAAGAGAAGTCACGGAAGGAGAACGACTTACTCTCTAAGTCTCCCACCGATTTCTTGTACCCCAAGGCAAGCGACAACGACCCTGCCAAGAGCCAGTTATGGGCGAACACCCAATTATAGGCATAACCCATGGACGCAGAGAAGTCCTTGTACTTCACTTTTGAGAAGACCAGCGTCGTATCAAGCCCATCGTTGACAATAGGGTCTGATATCTTCTCCTCGACGATGTCCCTGAGTTTCTCGTAATCTAACTGCAAGCTATGACGTGTGTACCCCACTCCAGCCAGCCAACTCCCACAGCTCACCCGCTGTACAGTACTCTGACTGAAAGCAGCAGGATAGGAAAACTTACGGTGGTTGAAGATATAATAGAGATTGAAGCCACTGATGCTGCCCTTGAACCCATCGAATGGAATGTCCTTCAAGGCACTGGCATCAATGTCTTTCCCAAGATCCATCCTGCGAATCTTATAGTCATTGCCCGTATTCTTCAGAAAAACGTCAAAACCGATCTGGTTACTGTACAGGCTAAGGTCTATCTCCTTCTTATTGTTGGAACTGATATGCTTGAAGTCGAACGTATATCCCAAGAATATCCACCGCCATCCGACATAGGGACCCACGCGGACACTCATCTCCGGAGCCAAGGAGACGCTCTGCCCTGTCTTGTTTTTCATCCTGTAGAACTCATACGAACTGGTGCTCTGGATCATCGCCTGGAAATTATAATGCTGGGGTTCTACGAAGTTGGTGTCTACGCGACTGAACTCCTTGATGAAATTGTAAGCCGACTTAAGGATTCCCTTGAGGCGGGAAGGCTTATCCACGGAAAGGGAGTCCTCCCCGGCAAGCATCATGACGGGGCACAAGAAAAAAGTCAGGATCATTATAGCTTTCTTGTACACGATGCCCCTCCGTCATTAAAATTTGCCTAATATGCGGTCGAGGACCCAGTTTGTTGGCGTCGCGCTCACGCTCGTACACGTACAATTGCTGATTCCTTGCAAGTCTTCGATGACAGCCTTGATGATGGGCAACTGCACATAAGGAGGATTGGGGACCGTAATGCTCGTCGTCCCCTCGCTGGTGATCAGCCGGATCGGCGCATAGTTGTAGACCGAGAAAGACAACATCCCTTCGTCGCCGATGACATCGATACAGTCTTCCTTTGCGCTCTTGTGCGCCACGAAGCACCAGGACCCGCACCCCACGACACCATTCTCGAACATGAAGCTGGCACATATCGTGTCCTCCGCCTTGTAGAGATGCGCGCGGTTGGCGGGATAGCCATGCGCACGCGTAATCACCCCGAAGAAGTATTGCATCAGGTCGAGCTGGTGCGGAGCCAGGTCGTAGAAGTATCCACCCCCTGAGATATCCGGTTGCAGGCGCCAAGGAAGGTTCTTCTGCGAGGTATAGTCCAGGTCGCGCGGAGGAACGGAAAAACGGATCTTTACGTCCATCACATCCCCGATGACACGATTATCGATGATGCTCTTCACCTTTTGGAAATACGGGAGATAGCGGCGGTAATAGGCAACGAAGCAAGGGACACCAGTCTGCTCACTGATCCGGTTGATTCGCACACAGTCTTCATAGCTGGCAGCAAGCGGCTTTTCGACATACACAGGCTTGCCCGCCTTCATCGCCATGATGGCAAAAGTGGCATGGCTGGAAGGAGGGGTGGCGATATAGATGGCGTTGATCTCTGGGTCATCAATCAACTCCTGCGCATCCGTATACCACCTTCGGATATGATGACGCTCGGCATAAGAGCGTGCTTTTTCCTCTGTCCGGCTCATCACAGCGATCACCTGCGAGCCATCCACCTCGTTGAAAGCAGGCCCCGACTTCTTCTCCGTGACCTCTCCACATCCGATAAATCCCCAATTGATTCGTTTCATAAGCGACATGCAATTATGTCGCAAAGTTACAAAAAACTTTCTACTTTCCCCTTTTAACTCCTATTTTTTTAGTAGCTTTGCAAGCAAAATAGATAAAATCATGGATATTAAGAAATCTGAATTCTGCATCAGCTCACCGACGGTCAGCAAATGTCCCAAGGACAACAAGCCTGAGTACGCCTTCATTGGGCGATCCAACGTAGGCAAATCGAGCCTCATCAACATGCTCTGCAACCACAAGGGGCTCGCCAAGACTTCTGCCACGCCGGGTAAGACGTTGCTCATCAACCACTTCATCGTGAATAACAGTTGGTATTTAGTTGACCTACCGGGGTATGGCTTTGCCAAACGTTCCAAGAGCGTACAGCAGAAATTAGAGCAGATGATTTCTGGATATATCCTGCAGCGCAAGCAATTGGTGAATGTGTTCGTGCTCATCGACATCCGGCATGACCCACAACTCATCGACCGGGAGTTCATCGACTGGCTGGGGGAAAGCAATGTCCCCTTCTCGATTGTCTTCACCAAGGCGGATAAATTAGGACCGGTCAAAGCACGGCAGAACGCCACCGCGTGGATGGAAAAGTTGAAGGACCGCTGGGAAACCCTTCCACCCTACTTCATCACCAGTGCCGAGAAGAAAACCGGCAGAGAGGAAGTATTAGACTATATTGAACAGATCAACCAATCGTTGACAGCAGAAGATTAATCTCCATATTGTTTATTGCGATCAAAAAAGTATGGTTCCATACGTTGATATACAAAACCTGACCAAGTCGTTTGGGGCTCAGGTACTATTTAAGAATATTTCCTTTTCCATTGCAGAGGGACAGAAGGTAGGACTCATCGCCCGCAATGGAACGGGGAAGTCGACGCTTCTCTCCGTGATCACTGGCAAGGAAGGGCACGACTCCGGTGAGATCATCTTCAAAAAGGACCTGGTCGTAGGCTATCTGGAGCAAACCCCGGCGTTCAACCCTGAGGAGTCCGTACTCGATGCTTGCTTCAACCACCAAGGGAACCCAGAGAAAGTGTTGAAAGCCAAGCAAATCCTTACGCAGTTGAAGATCACCGACCTCGACCAACCCATGAAGCAGTTGAGTGGAGGACAGCAAAAGCGCGTGGCTTTGGCTAATGTCTTGATCACGGAACCAGAGTTCTTGATCTTGGATGAGCCTACCAACCACTTGGATCTCGAAATGATCGAATGGTTAGAGGGCTTCTTGGCAAGGGGCAACAAAACCTTGCTCATGGTCACCCACGACCGCTTCTTCCTTGACCGGGTCTGCAATAGCATCATAGAACTGGACAACCAGACCCTATACAGCTATCACGGCAATTACAGTTACTACCTGGAAAAACGCCAGGAACGGATGGATGCCGCCCGTGCAGAGATCCAACATGCCAACAACCTCTACCGACGGGAATTGGAATGGATGCGAAGGATGCCACAGGCACGCGGGCACAAGGCACGCTACCGGGAAGAGGCTTTCTACGAACTGGAGAAACGGGCCAAGCAAAGGATAGAGGAACGACAACTCCGACTGAAGTCGAGCAATGTCTATATCGGCAGCAAGATCTTTGAATGCCAATATGTCTCCAAGGCTTGGGATCCTGACCATGTGATCCTAAAGGACTTCTACTATAACTTCGCACGATTCGAGAAAATGGGAATCGTGGGAAACAATGGGACGGGAAAATCCACGTTCATCAAGATGCTCTTGGGACTCGTCCCCCCTGACAGTGGAAAATTCGATATCGGAGAGACGGTGAGATTTGGCTATTTCTCCCAGGAAGGACTGCAGTTCAACCAGGACCAAAAGGTTATCGACATCATCACGGACATCGCGGACTACATCGACTTAGGCGGGGGACGGCACATGACGGCATCGCAGTTCCTCCAGTATTTCATGTTCACACCCGAGGAGCAACATAATTACGTGTACAAGCTCAGTGGAGGCGAGCGCAGGAAACTCTATCTCTGCACGATACTCATGAGAAATCCTAATTTCCTTGTGTTAGACGAGCCAACCAATGACTTGGACATCCAGACCTTGCAGGTGCTGGAAGAATACCTTGCCGATTTCCCTGGGTGCGTAATCGTGGTCAGCCACGATCGCTATTTCATGGACAAGGTCGTCGACCACCTGCTCGTCTTCAAGGGTCAAGGGGTCATCCAGGACTTCCCCGGCAACTACTCACAATACCGGGAATGGAGCGCGATGAAGACGCAAGCGGAGGAAGAGTCGAAGAAAACCTCGGAGAAAAAGCAGAAGGAAGACTACCATCACGATACGCGCCGGAGAATGTCCTTTAAGGAAAAGCGCGAGTTCGAGCAGCTGTCAAAGGACATCGAGGCTTTGGAACAGGAAAAGAAGCAATTGGAAGAAGAACTCTGCAGTGGCACGCTGACGCCTGAAGAACTGACTCAGAAAAGCAAGCGGCTCCCTTTACTCAGCGATGAACTGGACGAAAAGGAGATGAGATGGCTGGAGCTCTCCGAGCTCACTTAGGTCAACAGGCCACATGGGGACGGTGATCCGTCCCTGCACGCTGTTTACCGGGTAGCCTTCCCACGGCAATCTGGACAAATACCGGAGATGATAAACGAGGCAGACTGCCGGAGATAGCCTTCTGGCAAGTCGACAACAGGTATCGGCGTGTTGTCTATGCAGAATGTCTTGTGGCATTTCTCACAATAGAAATGGACATGTACATCCTCGTCGCCATCACCTCCATGCCCGTGGCAGAGCTCAAAACGCTCACCCTGCCCTCCTCCGTCCTCGATGGCATGCACTAAATGATGCTCCTTAAACAAGGACAACGAACGGAAGATATTCGACTTATCGATTGTCTGGATCGTCCCCTCCAACTCTGTCATGGACAAGGGGCGCATGGCTGTCGCCAACGCCCTGACCACAAGGATGCGGTTTGCCGTAGGCTTGATCCCATGTCCCCGCAATAGCTCTGCGTATCTTTCTTCTTCCATCTTTGTCTTCTATTTTTCCGCAAAAGTACAAAATATTTCAGGGAATGACAGGATTCCCGACAATATTTTTTATATTTGCAATTCAATTCACAATCAGCATGAGAACAGGTCTTGTCTTAGAAGGAGGCGCACTCCGTGGGATGTTCACCGCCGGTGTCACGGATGTGTTCATGGAACATGGTATCCAGTTCGATGGGATTATCGGGGTGAGCGCGGGTGCGGCATTCGGTGTCAACATCAAAAGCCATCAGATCGGTCGCGCCGTACGGTATAACGTCAAGTATGCGCATGACTGGCATTATTCAGGTATCAGGACATGGATCCAACATGGCGACCTGTATAACGCGCAGTTTGCCTATCATGACATTCCTGATAAGTACGATGTCTTTGACAATGACACCTTCGAAAAGGATCCCACCGAGTTTTATGTGGTCTGCACCGATGTGGAAACGGGCAGGCCTGTCTATCAGAAATGCATGCAGGGAGGCGACCGACTCTATGAATGGATACGCGCCTCAGCATCCATGCCCATTGCCGCGAAGGTCGTTCACTTGGAAGGAAAGCGACTCTTGGATGGCGGAATCGCCGACTCTATCCCCTTGGCGTATTTCCAATCGATCGGGTTCGAGAAGAATGTCGTGATCCTAACACAGCCGCAAGGATACATGAAGAAAAAGATGAAGATACAACCCCTCTTTCACCTTTGGCTGCATCAGTATCCGGCAGTTGTCAAGGCCCTTGCCCAGCGGTATATCATGTACAACCAGGAACTACGCTATCTTGCCCAACAAGAGCGACTGGGCAAGACCTTGGTGATCTGTCCCGAGGAAACCTTACCCATCGCCAGGGTCTCACATGATCCGGAAAAGATGCTTCAGACCTACCAGATAGGACGCCGTGCCGCCTGTCAGGTGCTAGACAAGGTAATGGATTTCCTGGACATGAGATGACCATTTGGAAAAGAAAAGTAAATAAATCATTCATCTCCCTGTCATCTATCACGAGACACTGAATATGTTAGGAGTAAATATGCCTACGCTTGAAATAATCTATTTTTGGGGCAATAAGAAAAGCGTACACACGTTTACGGCATATTCATAAGGAAAAAGATGCAACCAAGAGACAAACATAGAATGAACTGCTAACAAATACAAAATATCGTTAAGTCAAGGAACCAATGCTTAAACTTCGATTATTATTCGTAACTTTGCGAACAATATGAAGAAGATATTGATTCTCTGTTCGGGTAACAGTTACCAAAGCAAGATGGTTCAAGCCTGTCTGCAACATTTGAATGCCAGACTATCTATATCACCAATATAAAAAGAGACGCATGGACACGAAGAAAGACAAGAGACCCATGGACATAAAGAAAGACTATAGTCTCAAGGCGGAGCAGATCGCACGCTTCGCCAAGGCCCTCGCTCATCCCGCAAGGATACAGATATTGCAGTTCCTGGCTCGTCAACAGGAGTGCTACTTTGGTGACATCCACGATGAACTGCCCATCGCCAAGGCCACGGTGAGCCAGCACCTAAAAGAACTCAAGGACGCGGGACTCATCCAAGGCACCATCGAAGCACCCAAGGTGAGATACTGCATCAACCGCGATAACTGGCAATATGCCCACGAGCTGTTCAACGATTTCTTCTCCAAGGAAATCAAGGGCGGCAATTGCGGTTGCGGATAGAAGTGATTTTGTGAGGCGGACGTAAAGCTGTCCGCCTCATATAATAAAGTGTAAGTTCGTAGTTTTACAAACATAATATACAAATACTCATCATTATCTTTTCACTATCATATCATGGAAGAAAGAAAAATAGGATTTTTTGACAAGTACCTCACCTTGTGGGTACTCTTATGCATTGTTGTTGGTATTGCTGTAGGCAAGTTCCTGCCAGCCATCCCACAGACGCTCTCGCTGTTCGAGTATGCTCATGTGAGCATCCCCGTGGCTGTTCTCATCTGGGTAATGATCTACCCGATGATGATGAAGGTTGACTTCCAAAGCGTGAGGGATGTGGCCAAGCACCCGAAGGGGTTGGTGGTGACGTGCGTGGTCAACTGGCTCGTCAAGCCATTCACGATGTTCGCCATCGCGTGGTTCTTCCTCTTCGTGGTCTTCCAAAGGTGGATTCCTACAGGACTGGCCCACGAATACCTGTCCGGTGCCGTGCTCTTGGGTGCCGCGCCCTGCACGGCGATGGTGTTCATCTGGAGCTATCTCTCCGACGGGAACCCAGCCTACACGCTCGTGCAGGTGGCTGTCAACGACCTCATCATCCTCGTAGCCTTTGCCCCCATCGTGGCTCTGCTCTTGGGAGTGGGCGGCGTGCAGATACCCTATGACACCCTTCTGCTGAGTGTCGTGCTCTTTGTGGTGCTCCCGCTCATTGCAGGAATCATCACGCGCACGACCGTCGTCAAGCGTAAGGGCAAGGAGTATTTCGAGCAAGTCTTCGTTCATAAGTTCGACAGATACACCACTGCCGGACTGCTCCTCACGCTCATCATCCTCTTCTCCTTCCAAGGCGAGACCATTCTCCGTAACCCACTCCACATCGTGCTCATTGCCATGCCGCTCATTCTCCAGACCTATCTCATCTTTGCAGTTGCCTACGGCTGGGCCAAGGCATGGCACCTGCCTTACGACATTGCTGCCCCTGCCGGAATGATTGGAGCTTCCAACTTCTTCGAGTTGGCTGTGGCAGTAGCCATTAGCCTCTTCGGATTGCAGAGTGGCGCAGCATTGGCCACCACCGTTGGCGTACTCACCGAAGTGCCCATCATGCTTTCATTGGTCAAGATAGCCAAGGCGACGAAGACAAAATTCTCAAGATAAATACGAAAAAAGCCGGTACCATCAGCTTTCATGCAGATGATACCGGTCCTACACAATTTCGTTGTCAAGTTAAAGGTCACTATCTTCCAACTGAAACAAATCGTTAACTGGCTTTCCAAAGACTTTCGATAACTTCAGGGCCAAGATCGTAGACGGTGTATAACGTTCCGACTCAATGGCATTGATGGTTTGTCGGCTGACACCGATTTCCTCTGCAAGTTGCTGCTGAGTAATTCTATGAATGGCTCGTTCAACACGGATATTGTTCTTCATCGTTACTCTTCCTTACTCTTTACTGATAGATATTTTCATCTTGCGGAGTTCCCAGTGGAAACGGAGAATGAACAGAAGGAAAATAAACATACCCTGATAAATGAGTATGTAAACCCAACTATATCCATAAACAAGCAAGTCTAACGCTACAAACAGTATCGTGTTGGCAGTGAATGCCCACATAAGAGAGCGCAGACGCAACAGTAGCGTCATCTCGTCTTCTTTCCTCAATGCCGACATTGCGATAAAATAAAGTCCTAAGAACCCTGTGATCATCTCTATCTCATCATACCATGAGTCGTTGGACATGATGAAACCTGTGCCAAAGATCCTAACGGGGATGACCGAGATTACCTTTGACGAGAAAGTAGGCAGAACATCTGAAAAATCAAGAATGCTTACCAGTAATGCGACTCCGACTAACACCCACCCAATCGCATAGAAGCGATGTGGTAAAAGAAAATACTTTTTCATAATTCATCTGTATTAATAAAACGTACTGTAATGTAAATAATGCCGCAAAAGTAAAGCATACTTTACATATTGACAAATAAAACAGACTAAAAGTAATACAAACTTAACATAAAATAACAGATATAGTAGATTCCAGCAGATGATATGGTAGTTTCTATCGCCCATGACAGTGATTAAAAATGGAGTCACCCACGTCACGTTTGGTGCTGGATTTCATTTGCAATCAGGTTCATTGGTCCTTGACTTTAATAGATACTAAAACCATGTTCCTTACAATAGTCAATGGCGGGCTGGTAGCTCTGTGCAGTAGCCTTGTGGATCCATTTCAAGCCAAGCTTCTTGTCTGGCTTCACCCCACGGCCATTCAAATAAAGCCAACCGGTGCAGAACTGTGAGAATGGGTCTCCTGAGTTCGCAGCAAGCTCATACCAGAATGCAGCCTCTGTCTCATCATGCGGCAGTCCGTCACCGTTCCAATAATCAGCCCCGAGATTCTTCATGCTCTGTACATGTCCTTGCCATGCAGCCTCCATCCACCATTTATTGGCTTTCTCATGATTTTCTTCTATCCCTTTGCCAAGATAATAAGCATTGGCAAGGTTGACTTGCGACTGCATATCGCCCTTGTTCGCTGCCTTCAGGTACCACTCACATGCCTTCTCATCGCTTTGGGCTATGCCGTCTCCTTTGTAATAGCATTCAGCAACATTGTAGCAAGCGTAGGTATCGCCAAGCTCCGCAGCCTTCAGATACCACTGGAATGCCATGGCATGGTCTTCCACAACCCCTTTGCCGGTATGGTAGCACACGCCGAGGTTGTTCATTGCCATCACATCGCCTTCGTTGGCGGCCTCGCGGTATCTCTTTGCTATATCACGGTCTTTCTGCATGCGTTTAGCCTTTAATGGTGGTCAAAGTTACATAATAAAATCCGAACCAATGCAAATGATTCCATTATTTTGGCAAAAAATAGGATCCGACGAGCCGATGTCTCAGGAAAAAGCCTCGCAAAAGGTCATCTCACGCCTCGTAAAAGGCCATCTCAAGCCTCGCAAAAGGTCATCTCACACCTCGCAAAAGGTCATCCATCAGGAGGCAAAAGGTCACCTCCTGCATTTCCGCCTGGCGATGCCTATGTAGTTGTGCTTGCCACAAGGAAGAAAGCCTTGCAAGGACAAATATTCCATGAAGGAGCGGAAGAAAAGATAATTTATTTGCGCGTTTCATGATTTTATTGTAAATTTGCAACCAAAACAAGAGGTATTCATACATTGATTGAGAAGCATATTGTTTTAGAAGACATTGACCCCGTAGTATTCTATGGCGTAAATAATGGTCATCTTCAAATGATTAAATCTTTGTTTCCCAAACTGCGGATTGTGGCAAGAGATAATGTCATTCGTGTGTTGGGAGATGAAGAGGAGATGTGCAAGTTTGAAGAAAACATTGAGACCATGCGTAAGCACGTTCTGAAGTTCAACTCCATTTCGGAAGAAGACATCCTCGACATTATCAAGGGCAAGAAGACGAAGGAAGAAGGGACCAAGGGCGTGGTGGTATACAGCATCTCCGGCCGTCCGATCAAGGGGCGTTCCGAAAACCAGCAGAAGTTGATTGATGCCTTCGAGGAGAGCGACATGATCTTCGCCGTTGGTCCGGCAGGGACAGGAAAGACCTATCTCAGTATAGCCCTTGCGGTGAAGGCCCTGAAAGAAAAGACTGCCAAGAAGATCATCCTGAGCCGTCCGGCCGTAGAGGCAGGCGAGAAATTAGGTTTCCTCCCCGGGGACATGAAAGACAAGATAGACCCCTACTTACAACCGCTCTACGATGCCTTAGAGGACATGATACCTGCCACGAAGCTCCAGAACATGATGGAAAAGCACACCATCCAGATCGCCCCCCTCGCCTTTATGCGAGGAAGGACGCTGAGCGATGCCGTCGTGATCCTCGACGAGGCGCAGAATACCACGACAGCCCAGATCCGGATGTTCCTCACCCGCATGGGATGGAACACCAAAATGATCATCACCGGAGACATGACACAGATCGACCTCCCACACGACCAGAAAAGTGGCCTGCGCGAAGCCTTAGCTATCTTAGGCGACATCGAGGGGATCTCCGTCATCAAATTAGGGCAAAAGGACATCGTCAGGCACAAGCTCGTCACTCGCATTGTCAACGCTTACGATGCCTATGACAAGAAACGGAAAGACGAGCTGGAGAAGAAGAAAAGAGAACAGAAGGTTTAAATTTAAAGATTGAATAAACGATGAAAGCTTTAACTCAGACAGATTTCCATTTTGATGGACAGAAAAGTGTTTATCATGGTAAAGTACGTGATGTCTACAACATCAACGACGACCTGATGGTCATGGTCGCAACCGACAGAATCTCTGCCTTCGACGTGGTCCTCCCTAAAGGTATTCCATTCAAGGGACAGGTCTTGAACCAGATTGCCGCGAAGTTCTTGGATGCGACCAGCGACATTTGTCCAAACTGGAAGTTGGCTACCCCAGACCCGATGGTCACCGTTGGGCTGAAATGTGAAGGTTTCCGCGTCGAGATGATCATCCGCTCCATCCTGACCGGGTCCGCATGGCGTGCCTACAAGGAAGGTGAGCGTGAGCTTTGCGGCGTCAAGTTACCGGAAGGAATGCGCGAGAACCAACGCTTCCCGGAGCCTATCATCACCCCGACCACAAAAGCCGATGAGGGGCATGACATGAATATCTCCCGCGAGGAGATCATCAAGCAGGGTATTGTCAGTGCCGAGGACTATGCCCTCATGGAAGACTATACAAGAAAGCTTTTCAAGCGCGGACAGGAGATCGCTGCCCAGCGAGGACTGATCCTCGTGGATACGAAATACGAGTTTGGCAAACGGGACGGTAAGGTTTACCTGATCGACGAGATCCATACCCCGGACTCCAGCCGCTATTTCTATGCAGATGGCTATGAGGAAAAGTTCGAGAAGGGGGAGCCGCAGAAACAACTGTCCAAGGAATTCGTACGCCAATGGCTCATCGAGCACAACTTCATGAACCGCCCAGGCGATGTGATGCCAGAGATCACCGACGAATACGCGGAGAGCGTTAGCAACCGGTACATCGAGCTCTACGAGCATATCACAGGCGAGAAATTTGACAAGACCGTTGAGGAAGGCGACATCGCTGCCCGTATCGAAAGGAACGTAAGCAACTATCTGGCTTCGAGGAAATAAGGAACCGACCGTTGGTCCCATCGTAACCGATTATGTATCAGCAGGAAAAGATAAAGCCTTACGACGGACAAGGCGACAAGGGGAAACTGGTAGAGGCGATGTTCGACAACATCGCTCCTACCTATGACACCTTGAACCACCGCCTGTCGTGGGACATTGACAAAGGCTGGAGGAAGCGTGCCATCAGGCAGCTTCTTCCCTACCATCCCCAAACCCTCTTGGATGTGGCAACGGGGACAGGTGACTTCGCGATCCTTTCCGCCCGACTGCTACATCCCCAGAAGTTAGTGGGAGCTGACATCTCGGAAGGGATGATGGGAATCGGGCGAGAGAAAGTCAGGAAAGAAGGACTGGAAGACATTATCTCCTTCCAGAAAGAAGACTGCATGGAAATGACCTTCGATGACAATACCTTCGATGCGGTCACGGCAGCCTTTGGCATCCGTAATTTCCAGGACCTCGACCAAGGACTGAAGGAAATCTGCCGCGTCCTGAAGAAGGGCGGGCACCTGAGCATCGTGGAGCTGACAGAGCCCGTACGCTTCCCCATGCGACAGTTGTTCCGCATCTACTCGCACACTGTTCTGCCTCTCTATGGAAGGATGATCTCCAAGGACAGAAGCGCATACCAGTACCTGACCGCTACCATTGAGGCTTTCCCACAAGGAGAACAGATGATGGGAATCCTCAAGAAAGCAGGCTTCTCCAAGATGAGTTTCAAGAGACTCACATTCGGGATCTGCACCATGTACATGGCTGAGAAATGAGAATCAGGCAAATATAATATATTGAACTATGGACAAATATGGATTAATCGGATACCCTTTAGGGCATTCATTTTCAATCAGCTACTTCAACGAGAAGTTCGCCAATGAAGGGATTGACGCGAAGTACATCAACTTTGATATCCCCGACATCAAAGACCTGACTGAGATTCTCGACTCTAATCCTGAGTTAAAGGGACTGAATGTTACCATCCCTTACAAGCAACAAGTTTTGGGATACCTCGACTACATCAGCCCTGAAGCCCGCTCCATTGGTGCCGTGAACGTGATCCGGGTGGTCCACAAAGGGAAGAAAGTCTTTCTTCGCGGTTACAACAGTGATGTCATCGGATTCACGAAAAGCATTGAACCTTTACTTGAACCGAGCCATAAGAAGGCACTGATCTTAGGTACCGGCGGTGCATCAAAAGCCATCAACTATGGGCTGAAGTCATTAGGCATTGAGACCTTGTTCGTCAGTCGCTACGAGCGCCCCAATACCATTCAGTACCAATCGATCACGCCGGAGATGGTACATGAATACCAGGTAATTGTCAATTGCACCCCCGTGGGCATGTATCCCCATGCGGACGAGTGCCCAGAGCTACCCTATGATGCCATGGACAGCCATAACCTGCTCTACGACCTGATCTACAACCCCGACGAGACCTTGTTCATGAAGAAAGGGATCGAACACGGTGCCACGGTCAAGAATGGCTTAGAGATGTTGCTGCTGCAAGCATTCGCCAGTTGGGAGTTTTGGAATGGGAAGGAGCAATCCTAATCCCTTTTTTATGATTTGCATAATCATTTACAGAAGATGAATAACAGATATATGATGCGCGGTGTCTCAGCCGCCAAGGAAGACGTACACAACGCCATTAAGAATATAGACAAAGGTATTTTCCCACAGGCATTCTGCAAGATTATCCCGGATGTCCTCGGAGGGGATCCGGAATACTGCAACATCATGCATGCAGACGGTGCCGGGACCAAGTCGTCATTAGCCTACATGTACTGGAAGGAAACAGGCGACCTCAGCGTGTGGAAAGGCATTGCGCAAGATGCCATCGTCATGAACACCGACGACCTGCTCTGCGTAGGTGCCGTGGATAACATCCTCGTGTCCAGCACGATCGGGAGAAACAAGATGCTTGTTCCCGGAGAGGTAATCTCTGCCATCATCAATGGTACAGACGAGCTACTCGCCGACCTGAGGAAAATGGGCATTGGCATTTGGCCCACGGGAGGAGAGACCGCAGACGTAGGCGACCTGGTGCGCACGATCATTGTCGACTCCACGGTCACCTGCCGCATGAAGCGCAAAGATGTCATCGACAACGCACATATCCAACCAGGAGACGTGATCGTCGGACTGTCCTCAACGGGGCAAGCCACCTATGAAAACCGGTATAATGGCGGCATGGGAAGCAACGGGCTGACCAGTGCACGGCATGACGTGTTTGCCAAATACCTCAAGGAGAAATATCCGGAAAGCTACGATCATGCCGTACCAGAGGAGTTAGTCTATTCCGGGAAATATCAGCTGACCGATCCGATCGAGGGCACTCCCGTCAACGCAGGGCAATTAGTGCTCTCTCCCACCCGCACCTATGCCCCAGTGATCAAGAAGCTCCTGGATGAGCTTCGGCCGGAGATCCATGGGATGGTACACTGCACGGGTGGCGCACAGACCAAGGTCCTGCATTTCGTGGGAGACAACTGCAAAGTAGTGAAGGACAACATGTTCCCCGTTCCACCATTGTTCCGCGCCATCCACGACTGTAGCGGGACCGACTGGAAGGAAATGTATCAGGTCTTCAATATGGGACACCGCATGGAGATCTACGTACGTCCAGAAATAGCAGACCAGGTGATCGCCATCAGCAAGGCATTCAACATTGACGCACAGGTAGTAGGACATATCGAGGAAGGCAAGCGCTCGCTGACCATCCTATCAGAATTTGGAGAATTCAACTATTAATTATGGCTGAAAATAACATATTAGAGAAATTAGACGGCTTAGAAAGCAGGTATGAGGAAGTGTCAACGCTGATCACCGACCCGGAGGTCATCGCCGACCAAGCCCGGTATGTCAAGCTCACCAAGGAATATAAGGATTTGGGCGACATCATGGATGCGCGCAAGCGATACGTGGCTTGCTTAGAAGGGATCAAGGAGGCAAAGGACATCCTTGTCAACGAGAACGACCCTGACATGAAGGAAATGGCACGCGAGGAACTTGCAGAGAACGAAGAACTCCAGCCAAAATTAGAGGAGGAGATCAAGATCCTGCTCGTACCCAAGGACCCAGAGGATGCCAAGAACGTCCAAATGGAAATCCGTGCGGGTGCTGGGGGCGACGAGGCTGCTCTCTTCGCCGGTGACCTGTTCAACATGTACAAGAAATACTGTGAGTCGAAAGGATGGTCATTGTCAGTGACCAGTGAGTCGGACGGTGCCGTTGGAGGATTCAAGGAAATCGACTTTGCGGTCAGTGGGACCGATGTCTATGGTACCTTGAAATACGAGTCGGGCGTCCACCGCGTCCAGCGTGTCCCCGCCACGGAGACCCAAGGGCGCATGCATACCTCCGCCGCCACAGTGGCCGTGCTGCCAGAGGCGGACAAATTTGAGGTACATATCAACGAAGGCGACATCAAATGGGATACCTTCCGCAGCTCAGGGGCAGGTGGACAGAACGTCAATAAGGTAAGCTCTGGCGTACGCCTCCGCTATCCATGGAAGAACCCCTATACGAATGAGGTAGAGGAAATCCTCATCGAATGTACGGAGACCCGTGACCAGCCAAAAAACAAGGAGCGTGCCCTGAGTAGGTTGTACACCTTCATCTACGACAAGGAACACACCAAATACGTCAACGACATCGCATCCCGCAGGAAGAGCTTGGTCTCCACGGGCGACCGTTCGGCCAAGATCCGAACCTATAACTTCCCACAGGGGCGAGTCACCGACCACCGTATCGGCTATACCACACACGACCTTCAGGGCTTCCTCAACGGCAATATCCAGGACATGATCGACGCACTGACCGTCGCGGAGAATGCAGAGAAGATGAAAGAATCAGAACTATAGGGATCATATCAAAACAAAATCGACATGACAAGAGAAGAATTGACAAGACAGATTTTCGCCAAGAAGAGTTTCCTTTGCGTGGGTCTTGACACAGACATACAGAAGATACCGGCTTCCTTGCTCAAGGAGGAGGATCCTATCTTCGCTTTCAACAAGGCCATTATCGACGCCACGGCCCCCTACTGCGTTGCCTACAAGCCCAACTTGGCTTTCTATGAGGCATCCGGCATCAAGGGAATGATGGCATTCGAGAAGACCATTCACTACCTGAAGGAAAAGTACCCCCAACATTTCATCATTGCCGACGCCAAGCGCGGTGACATCGGGAACACATCAGCGATGTATGCCCGCACGTTCTTCGAACAATATGACTTAGATGCTTTGACCGTCGCTCCTTACATGGGAGAGGACAGTGTCAAGCCTTTCCTCAACTATCCTGGCAAATGGGTGATCCTACTTGCCCTGACCAGCAATAAGGGATCTCACGACTTCCAATTGACTGCAGACGCCGAAGGCGAGCGTTTGTTCGAGAAAGTACTGAAGAAATCGCAGGAATGGGGAAACGCTGACAACATGATGTACGTCGTGGGTGCTACCCAAGGAGAGATGTTCAAGGAAATCCGCAAGTGCGCCCCACATCATTTCCTATTAGTGCCCGGCGTGGGCGCACAGGGCGGAAGCCTGCAGGAAGTATGCAAGTACGGCATGATTGCCGACTGTGGACTGATCGTCAACAGCAGTCGTGGCATCATCTATGCCAGCCATGGAGATGACTTTGCAGAAGTGGCCGCCCAAAAGGCTGAGGAACTGCAACGCCAGATGGCAGTGGAACTGGAGCGGATATAAACATCCCCTTCCATTCTTGCCAGCAAAAGACAAAAGGACACATGAAGGATTCGAAAATCATCAACGATCCGGTATTCGGATTCATCAAGATACCGGAGGGACTGTTGCTCAACATCGTGAAGCACCCTTTGATGCAAAGGTTGGGACGCATCAGGCAACTGGGACTGGCCTCAGTCGTCTACCCCGGTGCACAGCATACGAGGTTCCAACATTCCCTCGGTGCCTTTCACCTCATGAGTGAGGCAATCCTCTCCTTGCAGCAGAAAGGCATCTTCATCTTCGACAGCGAGGCAGAAGCCATGCAGGCCGCCATCCTGATGCACGACATCGGGCACGGGCCTTTCTCCCATGTCTTGGAGAACACCCTGATCCGCGGTATCACCCACGAGGAGATATCCTTGCTGATGATGGAACAAATCAACCGGGAGATGAACGGGGAGTTGAACCTGGCGATGAAGATATTCAAGGACGAGTATCCCAAACGGTTCCTTCACCAACTTATCAGCAGTCAGTTGGACATGGACCGTCTTGACTACCTGAGAAGAGACAGCTTTTTCACGGGTGTCACGGAAGGCAATATCGGATCGGCACGCATCATCAAGATGCTCAATGTCGTGGATGACAATCTCGTCGTGGAATCCAAGGGCATCTATTCCATAGAGAACTACTTGACCTCCCGCCGCCTGATGTACTGGCAGGTGTATCTCCATAAGACTACGGTAGCATACGAGAAAGTACTGGTCAACGTGCTCAACCGTGCCAAGATGTTAGCAAGGCAAGGAAAAGAACTCTTTGCCACCCCGCCCTTACATTATTTCCTCTATCATGATACCGATGCCTTGTCCTTCCATGAGAATCCGGAAGCTCTCCAAAACTATGAACTATTAGACGACAATGATATCTGGAGCAGCGTCAAGGTATGGATGGGGAATGAAGACAAGATCCTTTCCACCTTGGCCCGGGACCTAGTTGAAAGGAATATTTTCAAGGTAGAAGTCAGAGAAGAGCCTATCAGCACGGAAGAGACCGAAGAGATCCTTCTACGGCTTGCACGGCAATATCAGGTGCCCGTAGAAGATGCCCGCTTCCTGATGAGCGTGAATACCATTCAAAAAGACATGTATGACGTCAATGATGACCACATCTCTATTCTTTACAAAGATGGGACCATCAAAGACATCGCAGAAGCCTCCGAACTCCTGAATGTATCCTTATTATCCAAAAAAATTCGCAAATATTACATCTGTTATCAACGTAATTGAATATAATTTGCTATATTTGCAAAATTAAATCAATCAGATTGGTATAAAATGGAGTTTACCGCGAAACAAATTGCCCAGTTCATTCAGGGCAGAGTAGAAGGTGACGAGAACGCCACCGTCCACACATTTGCTAAAATAGAAGAAGGGATTCCGGGAGCCATCTCTTTCCTCTCGAACCCGAAATATACCCACTATATTTACAATACGGAGTCGAGTATTGTCCTCGTGGATGAGCGCGTAGAGCTGGAGCATCCAGTCAAGGCAACGTTGATCCGGGTAAAGGATGCCTACGAAAGCGTTGCCAAGTTGCTGCAACTTTATGAGTCGTCCAAGCCTAAGAAAACGGGTATTGATCCCTTAGCTTTCATCTCACCGTCTGCCAAGATTGGAAAGGACTGCTATATCGGCGCCTTTGCCTATATCGGTGATCATGTCGTGATCGGAGAAGGCTCTCAAGTCTACCCTCATACGACCATCTACGATGGCGCAAAGGTAGGAAATGACTGCCTGATCTATCCCAATGTATCCATCTACCACGACTGTCACATCGGCAACCATGTCATTATCCATTCCGGGGCAGTCATTGGTGCCGACGGGTTCGGGTTCGCCCCATCCCCAGAAGGCTATGACAAGATTCCGCAAATCGGTATCGTTACCGTTGAGGACAATGTAGAGATAGGTGCCAACACTTGCATCGACCGTTCCACGATGGGTAGCACCTATATCCGAAAAGGAGTGAAATTAGATAACCTTATCCAGGTTGCTCACAATGTCGAGATTGGCGAGAATACCGTTATGGCAGCCCAAGGCGGCATTGCCGGGAGCACGAAGATCGGCTCTTGGTGCATGTTCGGCGGGCAAGTAGGAACGGCTGGGCACATCAAGGTAGCAGACAAGACAAGTGTTGGCGCGCAAGCTGGCATCGCAGGAGCGGTCAGGAAGCCTGGTACTACTATCATAGGCTCCCCGGCATGGGATGCCAAGGGATTCATGAAGTCAGCGGCGGTCTTCCGGCATTTAGACGAAATGTACAAAACCGTCAACGAGATGAAAAAGGAAATAGAAATTCTTAAGCAGAAATAAGATATATATGTCGAAGCAAAAGACTTTAAAAGGCAGTTTCTCTCTCTTTGGGAAGGGATTGCATACAGGATTGAGCCTTACAGTTACGTTCAATCCAGCACCAGAGAATACAGGATTAAGAATACAGCGCATAGATTTAGAAGACCAGCCCACCATCACTGCCATCGCAGAACATGTCGTTGAGACCCAGCGCGGTACGGTATTGGCAGAGAATGACGTCAGGGTATCCACTGTAGAGCATGGGATGGCTGCGCTCTATGCGATGGGTGTCGACAACTGCCTGATACAGGTGAATGGCCCTGAGTTCCCGATCTTGGACGGCTCTGCAGAAATGTACGTGCAGAAAATACAAGAGGTAGGGCTCGTTGAGCAGAATGCCCAGAAAGACTATTATATCATCCGGCACAAGATTGAAGTGAAGGATGACACCGGTTCGTGTATCACGATCCTTCCTGACGATGAATTCAGCCTGACCGCCATGTGCTCCTTCGATTCGAAGTTCATCAACAGTCAGTTTGCCTCTTTGGACAAAATGGAAGACTTCCCTACAGAGATCGCACCGGCGCGCACCTTTGTTTTCGTACGAGACATCGAGCCACTGTTGCAAGCCAACCTGATCAAGGGTGGCGACTTGGACAATGCCATTGTCATTTATGAACGGGAGACCTCACAGGAACTGCTGGACCAATTAGCCGACCAGTTGAAAGTCCCACACATGGATGCAAAGAAATTAGGCTATATCCAGCATAAGCCATTAGTATGGGAGAATGAATGTACCCGTCATAAGCTATTAGATATCATTGGGGATATGGCATTGATCGGCAAGCCGATCAAGGGACGTATCATTGCAACCCGTCCCGGGCACACCATTAACAATAAGTTCGCGCGCCTGATGCGACGGGAGATCCGCAAGCATGCTGTCCAGGCACCAGTCTATAACCCGAACGAGGAACCCGTCATGGACAATAACCGCATCCGGGAACTGCTTCCCCACCGCTATCCCATGCAATTAGTGGACAAAGTCATTGCCTTGGGTCCGACCAGTATTGTAGGTATGAAAAACGTCACTGCCAATGAACCGTTCTTCCAAGGACACTTCCCACAAGAGCCCGTAATGCCCGGAGTACTGCAGATTGAGGCCATGTCACAGTGTGGTGGACTGCTCGTCCTCAACCAATTAGATGAGCCAGAGCGTTGGTCAACCTATTTCCTTGCCATCGATGGGGTGAAATTCAAGAAGAAAGTAGTCCCGGGTGACACCCTTCTCTTCCGAGTAGAACTGCTCCATCCCGTCCGTCATGGGATTAGTTCCATGAAAGGCTATATCTTTGTAGGCGACCAGGTAGTCTCTGAAGCCACCTTCACTGCACAAATCATAAAGAACAAGTAAGCGTATGAATCAGATAAGTCCAATGGCTTTCGTCCATCCAGAGGCAAAGCTCGGAGATAACAACATCATCGGTCCATTTTGCTATATCGACCGCAATACAGTGATGGGCGACAACAATGTCCTCCAAAACAGCGTTACCATTAATTACGGGGCACGCATTGGCAGCCATAATGAATTCTTTCCAGGTGCCAGTATCGCGACAAAACCCCAAGACTTGAAATTCAAAGGGGAAGATACCATCTGTGAGATCGGGGATTTCAATAGCATCCGCGAGAATGTCACGATCAGCCGGGGAACGGCTTCCAAGGGAACGACCCAAGTGGGAAGCTATAATCTGCTGATGGAAAACATGCATATCGCTCATGATTGTTTCTTTGGGAGCCACATGATCATCGGGAACTCGACCAAGTTTGCCGGTGAGGTGACCGTTGACGACTACGCAATTATCAGCGCTACCGTCCTCTGCCATCAATTCTGTCATGTCGGAGGCTATGTCATGATTCAAGGAGGAAGCCGCTTCAGTCAGGATATCCCTCCCTATATCATTGCAGGGAAAGAGCCGATCCGTTATGCTGGTGTTAACATCATAGGACTTCGACGCCATGGATTCAGCAATGAATTGATAGAACTGATCCATAATGCCTACCGACTGCTCTACTCGAAAGGAGTACTTGCAGAAGGCATTCAAGAGATCAAGAACAACTTACAGATTACCAAAGAGATACAATATATCATAGATTTTGTGTCTTCATCTAAGAGGGGCATCATCAGATAAGATGCCCCTATGCAACAATCCAAGATACATTGAATACTTTACTCGTTGTCATCGGTCCGACGGGTGTCGGCAAGACAGAACTTTGCCTGACCATCGCCCAGCATTTCCTCATTCCCATCATCAATGCCGATTCCCGGCAAATCTTTGAGGAATTGCCCATTGGGACCGCGGCGCCTACCGCCGAGCAACAACAGCGGGTAAAGCATTTTTTTGTTGGTAACCACCATATCCAGGACTATTATAGTGCCTCCATGTACGAGCAAGACGTGCTCTCCCTCCTTGACCGTCTTTTTAAGAAGCATCACATTGCCCTCCTTTCAGGAGGCAGCATGATGTATATAGATGCCGTCTGCAAGGGAATCGATGACATTCCGACTGTTGACGAGGGAACACGAACAAGAATGAAAGAACGGTTGGCACAAGAGGGGTTGCCAGCCCTTGTAGAAGAGCTCCACCAACTGGATCCAGAATATTGGGAAATCGTTGACAAGAACAATCCCAGACGTGTCGTTCATGCCTTGGAAATATGCCACATGACCGGCAAGACCTATACGTCTTTCCGCACGAACAGCACCAAGGAACGCCCCTTCAGGATCATTAAGATCGGACTGAACCGCCCCAGGGAGGAACTCTACGAGAGAATCAATGCCAGGGTATTGGGCATGATGAAAGACGGAATGGAAGAAGAAGCCAGGAAAGTCTATCCATATAAAGGGCTGAACGCCTTAAACACAGTAGGTTACAAAGAATTGTTCGACTATTTTGACGGTAATATCACCCGGGAGGAAGCCATCTATAAAATACAATCTAACACGAGGCGATATTGCCGGAAACAGCTCACCTGGTTTAAGAAAGACAGTCAAACCCATTGGTTCCATCCAGACAATATTGAAGAAATCATAAATTACATCACCGATTCGATTTAGATAGAGTCAAAATTATTATCTTTGCAACATAATTTGTTCTAACTATGATTAAAAGATTTTTCAGTTGGTGCTGGCTTAAGATCAAGGCTTTCTGGCCTTGGTACAAGAGTCTGTACAAAGGAAAAGCATGGTATACGAAGACACTGGTTGCCATCGTCTCATGCATAGTTGCGTTTTTCCTCTATTTAGGAGCCGTTGACATCAACTTCCTGTGGCTTTTCGGGAAAAGCCCGGGATATTTCTCTGGCATCATGGATCCACAGACAAGCGAGGCATCGGAAATCTATAGTGCCGACGGGGTACTGATTGGCAAATATTTCAATGAGAACAGGACTCCTGTCAAATATGAAGAAGTTGCGCCAGCATTCTGGAAAGCCCTCGTGGATACGGAGGATGAGCGGTATTACAAACGCCCACGTGGTTTTGTTGTCGACCCGATCGGTCTTTTCGCCGCAGCCAAAGATGCACTTCTTCACCATGATGCGCGTGGAGCGTCAACCATCACCCAGCAGTTGGCAAAGAACATGTTCCGCGTCCGCACACAATATTCCACAGGTCTGTTGGGCAAGATCCCCGGACTGCGCATTATCATCATGAAGAGCAAGGAGTGGATCATCGGTACCAAACTGGAGACCGTCTTCGACAAAAAGGAGATCATCACGATGTATGCCAATACCGTTGACTTTGGCTCCAATGCCTATGGCATCAAGACTGCAGCAAAGACTTATTTCAATACAGATCCTAAGAATCTGACAACCGATCAGGCTGCCGTCTTAGTAGGCATGCTCAAAGCAACTACCATGTACAATCCGCGTACCAATCCTCAGAACAGTTTGCGACGCCGCAATGTCGTCCTGAGCAATATGGTGACTCATGGAGACCTGACCGAAGAAGAATATAATAACTACAGTCAGCTACCCATCAAGCTGAGCTATAGCGTAGAGACCAACTACGACGGCCAGGCGAAATACTTCCGTGAAGCAGTGGCTGACTACCTGAAAGACTGGTGCCACGACAATGGATACGACCTCTATAGCAGTGGACTGAAGATCTATACGACGATCGACACCCGCATGCAGAAATATGCAGAGCAAGCTGCCATCAAGCAAATGAAAGTGGTACAGCGCAATTTCAAGAACCATTGGGGGAACAATGATCCATGGATCGACGAGAACGGTCAGGTGATCCCCAACTTCATCGAAGGCATTGCCCAACGCCAGCCTTTCTACAAGGCTTTGCTTGCCAAATACCCAAATGATCCGGATTCCATCAACTATTATTTGAACTTGCCTCACAAGGTGAAGCTCTTCGACTACGAAAAGGGAACCATTGAGAAGGAAATGTCGTCGATGGATTCCATTCGGTATATGGTCCATTTTATGCACTGTGCCATGGTAGCCATGGAACCCCAAACTGGATATGTCAAGGCTTGGGTAGGAGACATTGACTTCAACACCTGGAAATATGACAAGGTAACCGCTGAACGCCAGCCCGGATCTACCTTCAAGCTCTTTGTCTATACGGAGGCGATGAACCAAGGGCTCACGCCATGTGACAAACGGCGTGATGAGTTTATCTCCATGCAAGTGTATGACAAGAGGAAAAAGGAGATGGTCACCTGGCAGCCCTCAAACGCAAATGGTTCTTTCTCTGGTGACTCTATGGCACTGAAGACCGCCTTTGCACGAAGCATCAACTCCGTAGCTGTGAGACTTGGACAGGAAATGGGAATCAAGCGGATCATAGAGACTGCTCAGAAAATGGGAATCAAGAGTCCATTGGACGACGAGCCGTCCTTGGCCTTGGGATCAAGCGATGTCAATCTTCTCGAACTAGCCAACGCCTACTGCGTCATATCCGACAACGGAAAACATCATGACCCCGTACTCGTCACCAAGATCTTGGACAAAGATGGGAATGAGGTCTATACCGGTCCGTCTAGTGACGAACAAGTCATCCCTTACAAGAGTGCTTTTCTCATGCAACAATTGCTCCAAGGGGGCATGCGCGAACCAGGAGGCACCTCACAGAGTCTTTGGGGATATGTCGGTAATTTCCGGGATACAGAGTTCGGTGGTAAGACAGGGACATCCAACAACCACTCTGATGCATGGTTTATGGGTGTCAGCCCGAAATTAGTAGTCGGTGCATGGGTAGGCGGTGAATACCGTTGCATCCACTTCCGCACCGGTGCCTTGGGACAAGGAAGCCGCACGGCATTGCCTATTGTGGGTTACTTCTTGCAGTCTGTATTTAATGACCCAGCGTTCAAGCAATATCATGCTAAGTTTGATAAGCCTCATGACGATGACATTACCAGGGATATGTACACTTGTGCAAGCTACATTCCTAAGGTTCACCGTGACACCATTGCCACTCGCGACAGTACCCTTAACACAGAGAAAGAGGGCATTGAGCTTGATGAGAATGGAGTGCCCATTGTCAGACAGTCAGACTTGGAAGTAAAGGACAAGAACGAACCGAACGCTCCAAAGGCAGAGAAAAAGCATGCACGGCCACAGGAGCAGCAAGTCAACTTGGACGACCTGTAATAGGAACATGGAAGAAAGAAAGAGTGATCAGATAGACCTCGACAATCCGGAACTGCAGAATGCAATCCAGATCATTCAATTTACCCGTCGCTCGCTTTTCCTCACAGGAAAAGCAGGGACGGGTAAATCGACTTTTCTCCGCTATATTGCATCACACACCAAGAAAAAGAATATCATCCTTGCCCCCACGGGTATCGCGGCCATCAATGCGGGAGGATCTACCCTGCATAGCTTTTTCAAGCTCCCCTTCCATCCCCTTCTGCCCAATGATAGCAGGTACAGCCCTAAGAATATCCGAAGTACGCTGAGATATAACGGGGAAAAATGCAAATTGCTTCGGGAGGTGGAATTGATCATCATAGATGAGATCAGCATGGTACGAGCCGACATCATCGACTTCATTGACAAGGTCCTACGGATATACAACCGTAACATGCGAGAGCCCTTCGGTGGGAAACAGCTCCTGCTGGTAGGTGATATCTACCAGCTCGAACCTGTGCTGAAAGAGGAAGACCGTCAGTTGCTGCGACCATTCTATCCATCTGGGTTCTTCTTCGATGCCAGAGTGTTCAGAGAGATGCAATTGGTTTCTATTGAATTGAAGAAAGTATATCGTCAGAATGATCCCGCCTTCATCCATATTTTAGACCATATACGTACCACACAGTTGAATCCCAATGACCTGACTTTGCTCAATCAGCGCGTTCATGCCGACATCTCCGACGATGATTCACAACTTGCGATCACCTTGTCTACAAGAAGGGACACCGTCGACTATATCAATGAACAACATTTGAAAGAATTGCCAGGAGAACCCACAATCTTTCAAGGAACCATCAAAGGAGAGTTTCCTGAAAGCAGTCTCCCTACTCCCATAGAATTAGAGGTAAAGACAGGCGCACAAGTTCTTTTCATCAAGAACGACAAGGATCACCGTTGGGTAAATGGGACCTTAGGAACGATCATAGGCATCTCAGATGACAGCAGTGCTGAGACCATCTACGTGAGGACAGAAGACGGGATGGACTATGATGTGCAACGCGAGATCTGGAGCAATACCAAGTACACCTTCAATGAGAAAGAACAGAAAATAGAAGAAGAGGAAATCGGGACTTACCAACAGTTTCCTTTACGGTTAGCATGGGCTATCACGGTCCATAAGAGTCAAGGACTGACTTTCAGGCATGTGAAGATCGATTTTACAGGAGGAGTGTTTGCCGGTGGCCAAACGTATGTGGCACTATCACGTTGCACCTCCCTCCAAGGGATCAGTTTGAATGCACCTATTCGCATGGATGAAGTATTCGTCCGTCCAGAAGTCACCCATTTCGCACAAGGCTATAACAATATAGATATCATCAACAAGGCCTTACAACAAGGAAAGGCAGATAAACAATACTATGATACGGTAAAAGCCTTTGACCGAGGTGACATGCAAGCCGCCCTCGACAATTTCTTCCTTGCCATACATAGTCGCTATGACATTGAGAAGCCTGCTGCAAAGCGCCTGATCCGGAAGAAGCTAAACGTCATCAATGAACTCAAGGAAAAGAACCTCCAGTTGCAGGAGGAAATGAACAAGAAAGACAAATTCCTCAAGAAACTGGCGGTTGAATATACGATAATGGGACGCGATTGCGAGAAAGAAGGAATGCCATCAGCAGCCATACGCAACTATGAGAAGGCTATAGAACTATGTCCTGACATTCCCGAGGCAAAGCGCCGCCTGAAGAAACTCAAAAAGAAAGAATCGAACTAATGGTGTTCTGGCACGATTGCGAGGTAGACCAGATCGTCCGAGCCATTGTTTTCCATGTAATGGCTATGGTTCATCGGGCAATAATGCACCTGCCCTGCCTGACAAGTTTCTATCGTATTATCATAATGGAAGGTAGCCGTACCGCTGATCACGTAGACAATTTCACAATTTCCTTGATGGGTATGGAGTCCACTTGATGCCCCCGGCTTAAGTACACTCTTCATGATCTTACACTTGTCGTCGACATAATTACGGGTATCCAGTTCACCCTTGCCGCCTTTAAAGCCCTGGATTTTCTGTTCTTCAATCTTATCAAAATCAATGATCATAATGCTTGAATATTATTGTTTAGACTAAATGCAAAGATACAGCAAATCGAGAGAAATACAAA
>ULNB01009700.1_pt1 | contig 31867 bp, 37 predicted proteins | sample 1951811 | NCBI WGS metagenome assembly ULNB01 (sample SAMEA4835566, study PRJEB28245) | human gut metagenome | biome: gut microbiome; material: fecal sample | place: Denmark | collected 2008
AGCCTGGCATCGCGCGATAAGCGGCCGATCTTCAGATCATCCCAAAATTGTGGTTTTATGGTTCTGATTCTGGCCATACCATAGCGTTATTTTGGTTGTTGATCATTGTCTTCTTTTAGCATATTCTGCAATACATAGACAAGGTCTTTTGCCATTTCGGGCGTTAAAAAAACATATGTTCTCTCCAGTCATTAAGTTCAAATTTTTGGGAGATCATGATCATATTATAAGGTTTATTAACTTATATTTCACATTCTTTATGTCTGCGATCTCTGATTACATATTTTATAGCCATTGTCATGCTTGTTTTTATTTTTTGTATAGGATTTGCGGCAGCCATTCCATACGGCGCGTATCTTTACGCTCCCCGGAGTGCGATTCAACAAGCGACCTATATATTCGTTGTCGTTATCGGGATAGAGTTCTTTCAATGTTTCCAATTCCTTTTCCGACCACGGGGGATATGTCTTTCTTGTCGTCATACTTGGAGATTATTTAGGGAGAGGATGCCCGCTGTTGCCGTGCCAGGAGCGCCATTCTGGACATTATCTCCTGTTTGTATTTCACGGCTGCCAGCACTGCCTCCCTAATACGGTCGATGTACTCTTCATCTCGTGGGATGCGGAGAATCTTGACGGCCAGCAGCGAGTTGGCGCACCGGGGATCATAGCTTACGAAGTCGCACCATCGTCGTCCCGTCGCAAGGTAGTTACCTTGTATCTGGGCGTAATATTCGGGCTTCTCGCGTCGCAGATCGTCCGGGGTAGCCATAGCCAGATACCGGGCGTGTACGGACGAATTGTAGGGGCATTTTATTTCGATGAAACCGTCTTCCCCGACCAACCCGTCAGGACTTCCGCCGAAAGAGGGCAAATCCTCGCAGACGAAGAATCCGCAGGTCTGGACATCGACGCTCATAATCGTCGAATAGGCCAGCCGTGCCGTATCTTCGTGCTCGCGTCCCCATTCTATTTCTCTGGTGTTGAGTTCCCGGTATTCCAAACAACCCCCGGCCGTGATGCGATCGGCGATCTTGTCGAACACATAAGCGACGGCCGTCTTGGTCAGTTCTCCGGGCCGTGCCCGTGCTCCGGGAATCAGCTTATGCACTTCGGAGGAAGTGAATCGATGCAGACGCGCTTCATACCATTCCAGAGTTCCTTGTTCGAAATAGCGGGAATCGGTCATCGCTTCGCGCTTTTGGTGTCGAACAGATTAACTTCGGCCTCGACCGTCGCATCCTCGACCGCGTTTTTCGTAATCCCGATCTTCTGCATCAGGTCGTCGGCCTCCTGTTCGGTGATCTGACCGCCGATAAACGCTTCACTGATCGCTTCGCGGCTCGTAAGCGTCGCTTTGTCCACGCTTTCGGGAATTGCCGCCGTTTCCTCATTATCGATGTAACGTACCGAGTTGTTTTCGCCCAGCACGCCCTGATCGAATTTCGCAGCGTCCTGCATCTCTACGGACATCGGGGCGAATTTTGACAGTAACTGTTTCAGCATGGTCTTACGCGCCATCGCATCGAAATCCGTAGTCCATTTACTACCGGCCCGGATGTAGTCCTTCTTTGATCCATAGGTTTGGCTGTACCGGCTCGCGTGTGCTTCGAGATTCTCGCAGCTCATATAAAGCATCTTCTCGAAGCCATTAGTCAGTTTGAAATAACCCACATATCCGATCGTGCGGAGAGCGTCCCGATTCTCGGCCTTTTTGAACGTGATTTCACCCGTGATGAGGTTTTCATCCACGATCTCGCCCTCCTTGACCTCCGAAACATTCAGTGTTTTGAACTGCCCGCTGCGGATGGCCAGCTGGATAAATCCCTTCGCCCCGATCTGGAACTGGGCGTCGGTGCGCCCCTCCCGGTTGTTTTTGTAGGGGATGACATAGGCGAAACCCAGGTTGGGATCGAGAGGCAGGTCGAGGGCCGTAGCCTTGATCGCGGCGAACATCACGCCCATAGGCTCGCACTCCTGCAATGCCTTGTTGTTGGCGACGAGTGCCGTGAGGTTGCTTACGAAGCTGTCTTTCTTGGCTCCCAGGACGCTCGTCAGATAATTCTGGGTGCGTTCGCTGGTAATTTGACGGTTGAACAGCGTAAATCCCGTTGCTTGTTGTTCCATAATATTTACTGTTTTTGATTGATATATACTACGCGAGAAGAATATTTCCGGGGATCGAAAGGCCGCATCATATAATTGCTATGATTGCGTATGTCGGCAGCCGAAAGTTTTCGGGACCATTCCCCGTCAGATACGATATGATTCGGATCAGCGATTTCGTAAATCTCGCTTCTCGTTTTCATACATCAGTATTTTTCAGTTTTTTCTGTCAAACTTCCTCTCGACCAGATCGCATAAATCCAGGTACATTGCATCGGCATTCTTCTCTTTGACTCTCTCCCGGAACCCCGCTATATCTGACAGCCAGCAGCCGCAACGGACATAAATGCCGTCTTGCAGGTTGAAAAAGTAAACCTTGCTGCCAATCCGGGAGCCGAACCCCACAAAAGCCAGGAAAGGATAATCGCCGATATATTCGCCTTTATCTTCGAAGGAGCAGCCCTCGCCGAAATAGCAGCACTCGCCGAAAGAGCAGCACTCGCCGAAAGAGCAATACTCGCAGAAGGAGCAGCACTTGCCGAAAGAGCACCACTCGCCGAAGGAGCACCACTCGCCGAAGGAGCAGCCCTCGCCGAAGGAGCACCACTTGCCGAAAGAGCAATACTCGACGAAGGAGCAACACCTGCCGAAGGAGCAGCCCTCGCCGAAGGAGCAGCACTTGCCGAAAGAGCAATACTCGCCGAAGGAGCAACACCTACCGAAGGAGCACCGCTCGCCGAATATTTGTATATCACTGTAATCCCCCGAGGGGCATTGTTTGATTCCGTCGATCACCTCGAAGGCATCGAAATCCGCTTGTGTGTATTTTTTCATTTTCTTTAGTCCGTTAAATTCAATTCGATTATTTTAACAGTTCGTTCAGTTTCTCCAGCACCCGGGGAACCTCCTCGTCCGTGGCCGTACACCAGGCGCTCGCTATGCTCGTCTCCTCCCGTATCAGAACGTCGATCCATTCCGTCATTCCCATCGAATGTACCGCGCCCTGCCGCTCGGTTTCCACCGTATAGCGTCCCTGCACCGCAACGCCGTGATATTCTATCTGAAAGTCGAAAGATTCCATAGTACCCGCAAATGTCCTCTGGGTGATGTAATCGGCGATGCGTTTGGCGAAAGTCAGAATCTCCTGATCGGTCAGATGAATTGTCGTTTGCGGCCGGTTGAAACGGGTGCTCTCGAAGAAGTAATATTCTTCCGAGGGTTCTTTCCGAGTGGACGGCGGCATTTGAGCCGAGTCGGTGACGTAGTAGAAAGTATTCATCGCTGTTCGAAAATTTCATTCAACAGATAGCGGGTGATCCGCATACGCCGGGAACTGGACAGCACCCAGTCGAACACCAGGCAAACGGGAACGGAAACTACTACGAGCGTAATTAAGTGTGCCATACTCTTACCGGATTTCGACCCGATAGACACGAGGTCGGTTTTGGAGTTTATGTGCCCGGCGGCGGGACTTGTCGATTGTCCGGCGCACCTTGTTCTTGAGACGGTACCACGCACGCCAGAGGCGGCCCGCAAGCGTTACCCACAGACTTTTGACTGTGCTTTCGGAAAAGAAGGTTTGCATGTTGGTAAAGATTTACTTGTGGATGATATTTGCTGTTATTCTGCTGCTTCGACAAACTCGCCGCCTTTCAGTTGATAGAAAACATCCTCCTTGAGCGATTTCCCATCGATCTGTGCAGACCTTGCGCACACTGGTTTCAGATCCTCGCCATATTCAGCGAGGGTAATCCAGCTACATTTCTTTGCCTTTATTTTTGAATCTATACCTATGGCTGCTACAACAGCATTGTTACCTTCGCTTTCGATCTTTGCGAGGTAGCCCGAGGAGCCGATCTGTGCGAGGTAGCCCGAATTAACATTGTCGGTCGGACCCTCTTTGATGCACTTCTCGTAAATGAAATCTATACCAGCTTTAATGAATCCTTTGAAATCGAGTTTTGCCCCGATGTGAATCTTTGTCGTCGCCGTTTTATCCGAGTCGGAATGACATCGCCCCAAAGCTGTTACATGATGCACAGGGATGAACTTGCATTCATCATCCAGCATATCACGATAGCTAAGGACAGAGAACGGTGATTCGCAGAAATGAAAGCCTCGATTACAAACTTTCAACTCAACATCCTCTTCGTAAGTCTTGCCCTCCTCGAATTTGAAGCCCAGGCAGGTCATATCTGCATTGAACCCTTTAAATCCATCGATATGTTTTTCTTCGCCGAACTCTTGCGGAAGCACCACGTTATCGCCGAACGAGACGCTTTTGAATACTTCCACAATCTCTTCGACCGAGAATCCAGCGATGCCGCATCCGATCTTGGTTGCATAGAAAACCTTATCTGTATTGTACCGTGTATAGTCTGCGAATCTCCGTACCGATCGCGTCAATTCCTCGGCAGACACCTTGTCCATCTGTTCATCGAGCGTAGGGATAGCGTAGGACTGGCCCTGTAAGCCCTCGCCGTGCCCCATGATCGCGCCGAACTTCTCGACCGCGACACGAGCTGCGCCGCCAACGTGGTTACCGGCCTTATTACTGCCGAATACAAAGACCTCGTTCTGTTTTAATTTGGGAATGTTATCTGGGGTAAATACTTTGTTTGACATTGCACGTAAATTGTTTTGATTAAAATTTGCACCCTGTCGTCATCGAAGACCACGACTGAATCGCAGGGTATATCGCTACCGGCTCCCCGAATTGCTCCGGATCGTCGCCTGCTTTTTGGTATTGATCGGCCTAATATCCGCCCTTCTGCGCCAAGTCGCTCGCCGGGTTTTACATCCCTTCGGATGGTTCTCGTATTTCAATGAACCGCTTATTCGTTCCAGCCTTTCTGCCTTGCGGCCGGGGTTTATGGCAGGCTTTAGGACCCCTACGGCTTCCGTGCCGTCCTTTGCGCCCGCACCGGGACATTCAACCCGATACGGACTTTGAAAATCCGCGCCCGGAAATGGCAAACTCAACTAATCTCAACTCTTAACTTTACTCGAATGAAAGAACGTTGGGCGCGGATAGTGCTCGGTTGATCCACTACCAGGGCCGACCAGTACAGCATAGAAGTACATATTAGTCCCTGGTTCGGTAGTAGCCTATCTGTCATTTTATTTGCAGTTAGCACTTTTGGCGATACGCGCAGCTGCAACGGCCCGTCTGTCCTCCGGCAAAGTCGTACGGGATTCGATCCAAGCAAGAAGCTCCTTTTTGGAAAACACCGTGCGGCGTCCAATTTTCTTAAATGGGATCTTTTTTAGAAAAACCCAATTATAAATCGTCGAACGGGTGGTCGGGATACCTTGCTCCGCAATAAACCGCACGGCTTCTTCAACGGACAAATTATCGATTTCTACCGGTTCATTCTTACGCCTGAAATCGGCGAGCTTCGGCAAAATCGCCGCCACTTCGTCAGCGACAATAGAGCGCAATTCTGCGGGAGTGGTAATAATAATTGGCTCGTTCATAATACTTTATATTGATTAGGGAGTGCGGCCAGATTCGAACTGGCAAACATTCCACGTCTGGAATGCCTTTCAATCGGTTAGCTTCTGTTTGAACATCTGCGCTCTTCAGGGTGTACTGTCCATTAAGCGCATCGTGAGTACACTTGGTCTTTACCACTAATCGATTCGTAATACCATTCTACCACGCACTCTTTGTCGTTATTTGTCCTCCTTCTTCACTCGCAGCCGCTCAACGGGCACGCCCTTCAACTTGGCGATCTCGTCCATCGTCACCTCGACGATCTCCTCCTCAGGAGCAGGATCGACAATGAGGCGGAAACCATCCTCGTATAGCTCATCGCAGGTGTAGTTAGTTAAAGCTCTCCTTGTATCGATAAATTTGCCCACTATGAGTTCTCCGAAGCGGAAGATATCATCTATAGTTAGGGATGATCCGTCTTTTTTTCTGAGTCGATGCCCCACCTGCCAATCCTTGTAGGCTTCGATCTCTTCGGCGGTTATAGGAATAACCCGGAAATCGGTGACCCTGACATTGGGACGAGCAAAATCTGCTTCGGTTCCAGAGTAAACATACCATGCATATTTATATCCTTTTTTGTCGATGCTGTGAAACCCATTTTTTTCATTTTGGCATAAATACACACATTTATCTACCACTCGAATTATCCCTGTGGCAAGAGTACCATCAATCTTACACCGGAACCTCCGGCCTTCGCAGCTAAGTAAATCTTTCATCACATTCTTTTTTATTGGTTTAATACTTTCAATCGGCCGTAACAAATCCTCCGACATTTGGTCTATGATCTTTTCAATATCCTCCCACACGAACGCCACCAGCCGGTCTGTGATATTTGTAATATCTTCCGTCATGAGCGCCAAGTGTTTGCATGTTTTATCGGTCGCTTGGCGTTCCCGCCACCATCGCCACGGAGTTTTCATAACTTATCCTTGTATTGGATTGCGAACTCAGCCAACGAATGTACCTCGGCCTTACGGAAGGCGTCGCGCTTCGTTGTGCGCACCGTCTCGGGCGATATGTAAAGCATATCCGCGATCTCTTCATCGCCCATCCCCTCCATATAGAGTTTCATCACTTCCTTCTGCCGCTCGGTCAATCGGGTATCGAACTCGGGGCTGCATATAATGCCGGCATACTTGCATTCGCCTTTGATCGGACAACTCACATCCTCAAAGGTGAAGCGCCCCATCCCGTCGATGTCCTGCCTGTTGTCCAACCGTCCGAAATTGCAGCGAATAAAACGGTGGCAGATCAGGAACCGGTAGTAGTTCACGTTTGCACGGCTCTTGCGGTAAATCTCGGCGAGAGCCTTGAATACTTTCGGATATTCGGTCTCGATGCGGGTAAACAATGCCCCTGTCAGCATCTTGTCTTCGGGCTGGTAAGTATGGACGCCTTCGGTATCGCGTACCATTACCCCTCCCTCGGGATCGTTGAAAAACTCTATATTGCGGATCGTTTGCATATGATGTATTAGTACCGATTCAACCATTCTAATTCCGTCCCGACCCAATAACTGCCGCTCGTACATTTATACGCATGACAAAACCGGGCATCAGTACCGAGTGTTGCGATATATCGTTCTGCCGCACATTTCGTCTTGTGAAATCTTTGAATACGTTTCATATTATCTATCTGTTGTAAAATTCCACGGGAAAGAGGTTGTCGGCGGTATAGCTGCTATCGCCGGAATGACGGCGGATGATCTTGGCAAGTTCTCGTCGCTTCAGCATATCAGGCCGAACGTTGCCTACGCGGTAGTTCCATAATTGAGTGTCGCTTCGAATACCGATAGCCTGCTTGCAAGTATCACAAAGTCGCTTGCGTTCTTCAAGGTTAGTGATACTTTGAACATACCGTTCGAAGGGTAAAAGCAATGCTGCAGCATTGCTACCTCTTGATTTTTTGCTGTTTGTAATTATATTTGTCATACAATGATTGAATTACAATGCAAATATACACAGAAATTCTGTGCAAACAAAATATTTTGCAAAGATTTTTTGTGCAACAAATAAATTAGACTATGGACGATAATGTTAAATCGCGTATTCTCAAATTTTTAGAGTATAAAAAAATTAACGCATCACTCCCGTTTCTGACCTCATGGCTATCTGGGGACAATTTGTCCCCACGAACGAGGCGAGCGCTTCATCCCGCTTGCGCATCTTCTTGAAATAATCGGTCGGATTCACGGTGTCCGTCAGAGCGGAGATCACGTCGAGAACGGAAAAATACCACGTCTCCGTCCGCTCGTCCCAAACGGTGCGCACCTTGCGGTCCTCGAACAACTGTATGGCCTGCTTTTGTGTCATAGGAATGTAGTTTTATTTATTCCTTTTCTTTTACCTCCAGCACCGTCCCGCACTTCGGGCAGGTGATTGTGTTCGTCGGGTACGTTGCTACTCTTCCGCCTTTTGCTCCGCTTGTTGGAATCCAATTTTGCGGGCGGGATTGCGTGCCTGCGGTATCTTGACCGACAACGCCGCAATAGCGTTGTAGATATTATCAAGCTCCTTGCGCATATCTTCCGACAGATCGCTGACCGCCTCGGCATTGTCGGCGTCCACCCGCTCCAGTAACGCCAGTTTCGCCCGAATTTCGGCCAACTCGGCCGTTACTGTCGTCGTGGTCGTGATGTAGTTCCGCATCGCTACGAAAGCACGCATAATAGCGATACTTACTTGTATGGCAACGGAGCTTTTCAAAACAGCCGATAACATAGAAACGCCTTGCTCGGTAAACGCATAGGGGTTGCGGCGTAAACCCATCGTGATGGAATTGGTTATCACAATTTGTGATTTCCAATTTTCAGTTTCGGCATCTGTCAGTTGAAACATGAAATCGGGCGGAAAGCGTTCGATATTACGCTTTACCGCTTGATTGAGAGCGCTTGTTGTTACTTGGTACAATTCCGCCAAATCACGGTCCAGCATCACCCGCTGGCCCCGTATTTCGTAAATCTTGCTTTGGATAGGTTGTAGTTCCATGGGCAGGTATCGTTGAGGTTATTCTGCCTTGATGGTTATCGACTTCCCGCAATGCGGGCACGTGATTGCTCCCTCTTTCGAAGCGGCGAAAAGTTCCGGCACTTCAACACCCAAAATATCGGCTATTTCTTGCAATCGTTTTAACGGCGGATTTCCGTTGTCACCAATTGCAATACTTAACCCCGTTTCAGTCATTCCGAGACGCGCCGCCAACTCTTTTGCGGTCATTCCTCGTTCCTTCAATAATTCTTTAACTCTCATTTTGACGTATTATTTGCCACAAATATACGGCCATGAAACTCTTAACTAAAGCAATTGAGAAGCAGTTGGCAAAGCACCCCATTTATTCACAAGATGGCAAAGGCGGCAAGGCACAGGTCATCTGCAAGTTCTTCAACCCCTGCGGCAGTCAGACGTGGTACATTCTCGAAGGCGAGAAGCAAGACGACGACTACATTCTCTTCGCATTGTTAGACAATATGGGCGAGCGAGAATATGGTTATGTGTCACTGAATGAACTTCAACGCGTTAGAACTCGCCCCTTTGGTCTTGGCATCGAAAGAGATATGTATTTCACACCTTGCAAAGTCAGCGAAATCAACTAATTGATTTATTGAATAAACGTCTAAAACAACGTTGGCAATAGGCTGTATTATGTTACATTTTAACCTATATAACAATGAAACGAACCGACCTTTCCATCATCATGCGCACGGCGTGGCAGATGTGCCGCGCGACGGGTGTAACCTTTGCTGAGTGTCTGCATAAGGCATGGCAGGTGTTCAAATTGAAGATAAAGATGCGCGCGGGCATCGTGCAGTTCTTCTACCTCAAATCGAGTACGGGTGAATTGCGACAGGCATTCGGTGCGCTTAAGGACGACTTATGCCCCGAAACAAAAGGTGACGACCGTAAGCCTAACAAACACCTCGTAACCTATTACGATACGGTTGCCGAGGGCTGGCGGTCATTCAGAATGTTCAACTTTGTAAAAGTTATATAATATATGAAACCAACGATGTACGTAGAAAAACGCAGCGATTTGACATTACTCAAAAAGGCATTCGAATTGACGGACGCGACATGTCACCGCACGCGGCTGAAGTGTGGGTGTAAAGCCTACAAAGGTGCAGACAACAATCGCGACAGCCTATTGATCGTCAAATATGACGCAGTAGTGCTTGAGATTATCCGCTGCAAAGGGTGTGTGAAGAAAAGACCTTAAAAATTGCAGCTCTCAATAAAAAATCGTATTATTAATAAATAATTCAATAGTAATATTTGCATAATGTGCCGAACGTGTCCACTTTTGCATCGAACAGATATATGCGGGGTAGTGCAGAGGTTACCACGGCGGGTTAGTGTCCCGCAGGCGCAAGTTCGATTCTTGCCCCCGCTACTAATGAAATTTACGGCTATGAAAATTTTAACGCTTATCATCAAACAAAAATGGTTCGACGCCATTTTGTCGGGTGAAAAAACGGTCGAGCCCCGCGAAGTACGCCCGACCAACACGAAATACATTTCATACCGAGACAACAACACAGGCAAAGTCTACAAGAAAGACAGTGACGTGCCCGAATCGGCGTGGGACAGCGAGAAGGGCGTTGATACGGTTATCAACCACTACGATGCCATACAGTTCTGGGTAGGTTGCGAAAAGAATCGCCCCGGCGCGCTGGTCGAAGTCAAAGGCGTCGAGCTGGTAGATGTTTGCGACGAAGAGACGAAAGAGCCGATTGTGTACGAGCACAACGGTAACGAATATACCATGACCGAGATCGACTGCCACCTCGGCAAGGTAATCGAGAAAATGAATTGTTAAACCCTTAGAATCATTGCCGCACTCGAAGACGAAGACAAAAAACAGCAACTCAGCTTGACGCGCAATACAGCCGTATAACGAGTGAATTGCGACGCCGCACGCCTAATCCTGCTGTAGGATTAAGTAGCCTCGCAAATATGGGTGGCCGGAATGGTGTTATTGCGAATAGGTATGCAAGGGCGACCAGTGCATATACAAGAGCTAGGCAATCTGCCGCCCGAGGCCTTTCCGTAGGTTAAATCATATTGTCAAACTTCTAAAATTCAAGCTGCACTCAAAATTCAGTAAGAAATCGAATCAATCGGACGACCGGCGCTAGCCGTGTTCGTTATCGTACAGTAGGCGGTCGTGCGACGAATCGTGCCGGTCGTGCACGCGACATTCGCGCCGCCTTTGGCATGGCAATAGGTTAATCATGACCCCGATAGACCATGCAAACGAAGTGATTGCCTCTGTCCGTCAAAAAACGGATAGAGCAATCCTTTTTTATTCTTGCGGCAAAGACAGCGAGGTATTGCTCGACCTGATGGCGCCGCACTTCAAAGAGATCGTTTGCGTGTTCATGTATTTCGTCAAAGGTCTCGACCACATCGACAACTACCTGCGAGCCATCAAAGCCCGTTATTCCAACGTTACCATTCTGCAAATCCCCCATTGGACATTGACGCGCGTTCTCCGTTGCGGGCTATACTGCATTCCTAATCCCAATGTAAAGCTGTTATCGTTGAAAGACCTTGATGAATCCGTTCGGATGGAAACGGGAATATCGTACTCTTTATACGGTATGAAACAAGCGGACGGCATGCATCGTCGTTTGATGTTGCGCGGTTACGAAAACGAGGCCATAAGCAACACGAATAAAGTTTACCCTCTATCGCATTGGAAAAAGTCGGATGTACTTGCCTATATAAAAGCGAGACGTTTGCCAGAGCCTATTGCATATACAAAAGAGGCGGGAAACGGATTATGGTTCGATGCCAAGTGTTTCGACTACCTGCGCCGGCACTATCCGCAAGACCTCGAAAAGATTTACAAAGTATTCCCATTATCGCGTAATATCCTACTCCGACATGACGCAGAAAAAGCAGCAGCCCAAATATAGGCAAAGTGAGACGGGCGTAATCAAGCGGTCGCAGATCAATTTCGCTCCATACAACCCCCGAAAAGAAGACCCCGAGGTCATCCGAAAACTCAAGAAAAACTTCAAGACCGTGGGTTATTTGGGTGGTATCGTGTGGAATAAATGGTCATCGTATCTTGTATCGGGACATAAGCGCGTCCAGACGCTTGACATCATTAACAACTATGACGGAACACCCGAAACGGACTACGAGATCAAGGTCGAAGCGGTGGAGTTGGACGATAAGACCGAGCGCGAACAGAATATCTTCATGAACTCCCCATCGGCAATGGGCGAGTTCGATATGGAAAAGATGAAGGTGCTCGTACCGGAAATCGACTATCAGGCCGCCGGGCTTTCCGAAGCGGACATGAACATATATGGTATATCCGTCATGCAAGACGAAGTGAACTCAGGGATGGCCGATACGCTGGATGATTTCGAGGAAGTGCAGCGGCCGTTCGAAGAAAGAAAAGCGGCCGTTAAAGAGATGAAAGAACAAATTAGGCAACAGGCAGAGCAGAAGGCCGAAGACATCGAATCCTATGTAATGATCAATTTCAAGTCATATCGGGCAAAATCGTCGTTCATGCTTCGATTTGGGTTCGGCCCGGATGATAAAATCATCCCTGGGGAGACGTTCGCCGATATGGTTGAACGGGTGGAATAACATCACAAACTTTACACTATAAAAAATGGGTGCTCCGAGTAAAAAGCCTAATATTGCGATATTCCGCAAGATTGCAAATTCTTGCGGCGGCATTTTATCCGATATTGCCGCCCACATCGGAGTGGATAGAGTTACTGTCTATGCTTGGTGCAATGATGATCCCGAGTTCAAGCAGGCCCTCGAAGATTCCCGCGAACGTTTCCTCGATCTTGCCGAAAGCAACCTCCGCAAACTGGTTGCCGGCGTTCCAGCCATCGAAAAGGACGAGAACGGCGAAAAGAGATTTGCCGGTTGGATCGAACGTCCCTCCGAAACAGCGATCATTTTCACTCTCAAAACACGCGGAAAAAAACGGGGATATGTAGAACGTCAAGAGGTTACAGGAGCAGATGGTGCCGAACTTATTCCACCTCGCACTCTCTCTCCCGAAGAGGCAAGACAATATGGGTTAAAACTTAACGAAGAGTATTAACGCACTACTCCGATTCGCGACATAGACATAGAGCGTACCTTCTGTCTTTCCGGTATGCTGAATTTCACCCGTTACATGTTCAAGCATAAGACGGGGATGCGGTTTATTGTCGGCGATCATCATCGCAAAATATGCGAAGCTCTTGACAAAGTCGTCCGTGGCGAAATAAAGCGTCTTATTATCAATATTGCGCCACGATATGGCAAGACCGAACTTGTCTCTAAGAACTTCATCGCCTACGGGCTGGCGTTAAACCCCCGCAGTAAGTTCATACACCTATCATACTCCGATGATCTTGTTCTCGACAACTCGAAAGAGATCAATGAAACGGTACAATCAGACTACTACCAGCGGCTTTTCCCTGAAGTAGTCGTCGAAAGCAAGAATGCTAAAAAGTGGTATACATCCGTCGGAGGCGGACTGTATGCAGTAAGTGCAGCAGGACAGGTTACAGGATTTGGTGCAGGTCAAGTAAATGATCCGTATATGGAGCGGCGCGAAATGGGTGATTTTATTCCTGCGTGGGAAAGCGATTTTGCGGGAGCTATTGTTATCGACGACCCGATCAAACCGGAAGATGCACTATCCGAAACGATCCGCGAGCGGGTGAACAATCGCTTTGAATCGACTATCCGCAACCGCGTGAACTCGCGCAATACGCCTATCATAATCATTATGCAACGGCTCCATGAGCACGATCTATGCGGCTATCTTCAGGAGATCGAGCCGGAGGAATGGACGGTACTTTCGTTGCCCTGCATCTGGCATGACGAAAACGGACAGGAACAGCCTCTCTGGGAATTTAAGCACACGCTGGAGGAACTGCACAAAATCGAGAGATCGAACTCTTTCGTATTTGAAACGCAGTATATGCAGAACCCGAAGCCGCTGGAAGGACTGATGTATGGAGAGTTCAAAACATACGATATTATTCCATACGCTACGCCTATGAAGCGAAAGAACTACACGGATACAGCCGACACAGGCAGTGACTATCTGTGTTCAATTTGCTATACGGAAACTCCTATCGGCAATTTTGTGACGGACATTTTATATACACAGAAACCGATGGAATATACTGAGCCGGCAACAGCCGAGATGCTGTCCCGAAACAAGACGGAGATTTGCCACGTCGAGAGCAACAATGGCGGCAGGTCTTTCGGGCGCAATGTTGAAGCACAGTGCCGAATAATGGGCAACAACTTTACATCGTTCAACCCGTTTACGCAGACCGACAACAAAAGGGTGCGTATCTTCACGCGATCAAACGAAGTGCAGAACCTCATTTATTTCCCGACGGGATGGGAACACAGATGGCCGGAGTTCGCCTCGCATGTCAAATCATACCGTAAGCAGCAGGAGTTCAACAGCCATGACGACGCCGAAGATGCCCTGACCGGAGTAATCGAAAAGCGGGGGTATTTCAACAATGAAGAAGATTTAGACAAAGAGGATTTAGGAATTTGGTAAAAAGTACGGATATGGGATTTATAGACAACCTACTCAATGCGATACGCAATAAATATCTGAATGCAACCGGTGCAGAACGTGATCTGCTTACGCTTATCAAGGACAAAGACATTACACAGGCTCAAACACTTATGCAGAATCGCGATACGGAGGTTTTGCAGGCGATTCAGGAATATAACCCCGAACTCCACCGTATTATGCGAAAGGCCGATAAGATGCGGAAAGGCCAGGAGCCTTATCGTACCGAGAAGTTGCCTCGTGCACGACAGAAGTACATCAATGAGGTGGAACTATTCTTTCTGCTCGGGAATCCGATACGATGGAAGAAGGTGAACAACGAAGGTTCGGACGAGGCTTTCGAAGCATATAATCAATTTTTGCAAGATACACGATTCAACGTTTCCATGCGTAAAGCAAAACGCATTGCGGGAGCAGAAACTGAATGTGCCAAGCTCTACCACATCTATCGGGACGAGAATTTCCAACCGCAGGTAAAAGTTGTGGTAATTTGCAAGTCGAAAGGATACACCCTACGTCCATTATTCGACCTATACGAGAACCTCATTGCATTCGGGTATGGGTACTACCTTAAAGAGGGGACATCAACTATCGAGCATTTCGATATTCAAACACCTGATACGATCTACCGATGCAAACGAGGATCTCTTAATTGGGAGGTTATTGCAACTCCCAATCCAACCGGAAAAATCAATGTTATCTACTACCGACAGGATAAAGCGTGGGGAGGCATCAACCCCCGCATAGACCGCGAGGAGGATATAGACAGCAAAATATCCGACACAAATAACTATTTCGCAGACCCTATCGCCGCAGCAACGGGCGATGTCGTAGATTTTTTGAAAGGTCGAGCCGACAAGCCCGGGAAAATGATTCGGATGACCGGAGCGGATTCAAAATTCGAGTACATCAATCCACCGACCTCTTCCGAGACGCAGCAACAGGAAAAGGAAGACCTCGCGCAGTCCATCTTGTTCGACACTTTCACGCCCGAGTTTACACCCGAGAAAATGGCTGGGCTGGGAACTTTGTCTGGCGAAGCGATCAAACGCGCGATGGTACTGGGATATATCAAGCGCGAAAATAATAAAGAGATATACGACATAGCCGTAGATAGGGAGAAAAATCTTATTCTCGCTATTATGATGAATGTAACCCATATTCATCTGCGTCCTGATTTGGCTGCGCTCAAAATAGAACACGAATTTGCCGAACCGTTCAATGAAGATGTCACCGCACGCTGGGCGGCTATAGGCCGTGCTGTGCAGGATGGCGTTATGTCGCTGGAAAAGGGCGTTGAACTAATGGGAACGGCCGATGATGTTACCGCTGAAATCGAGCGAATAAAGCAAGCGAAGGCAGAGGCATCTATGAACAATATTATAGAGCCAACATTCTAATTCGAAACGATGCCCGGATTGAATTTGAAAGCCGCTCAATGGGAGCAACAGCATAAAACGCATGTCGAAGAATATCTACGACAGATAGAGGCTTTGTATGATGTGGCCTCGGATGAATTGATTCGACTGGGAATGGGATATAAATATCAACCCGATACGGGGCGATTGTTCGCCTTCTCATCAAACAAAAGCCGTAGTAAACAAGCCGATGCCTCGTTATCTTCATTCCGAAATAAGTTGTCCACTATAATTACAGCGGGGATCACTTCGGAATGGTTTTTTGCCAACGACAAGAACGATTCATGGGTAAAACAACTATTCGACAATCCGAAAAAAGGATGGATGCTTCACAATCTCGGTGCACTTGAGGCATTTCAACGCAGAACAACTTACGGGCATAATTTATCCGAAAGAGTTTGGAGTATCGCCAAGCAGTTCGAACGGCACATAGAATTATCCTTATCTATAGGTATCAGCGAAGGCCGAAGCGCTGCCGATATAAGCCGTGATGTGCGCGTCTATCTGAATGAGCCGGACAAACTATTTCGACGTGTCCGAAATGCGTTCGGCAATCTTACCCTGTCGAAAGTGGCGCAGGCTTATCACCCTGGGCAAGGCGTTTACCGGTCATCTTATCAGAATGCTATGCGTATGGCTCGCACCGAAATAAACAGCGCTTATCGTGAAGCCGACAGTATCCGATGGCAACAACTTGATTTTATTGTCGGATATGAGATAAAAACATCAAAATCGCACGTACAGTGGCTGGCAAAGTTCTGGTATCCGCGCTTCAAAAAAGGGCGTGCGCCGCTGGAAATATGTGACGCAATGGAGGGAAAATATCCGAAATCTTTCAAATTCATCGGGTGGCACCCGAACTGCAAGTGCTATGCAGTGCCAATTATAGCCAACGAGGGCACGGATAGGGATTTTTGGGAGGAACCGCTGAATGAGGTCAAGGATGTGCCCGACAACTTCAAACGATGGGTCGAGGACAACACCGAAAGAATCGAAAAGGCGAAGAATTTGCCGTATTTCATAGGGGAAAACAAAAAACACTTCAATGATTCGCTGTTCATCAATCGCGATGCCGTATAACTCTTGGCAAAAGCGCAGTACGTAGGGAATAAGTTGCAAGGTGCTGCATAAGGAGTTGAGGCAAAGTATGAGGCATCGTGCACGCCTATAAACTACAAAAGCAAGAATAGCATCGTTCGCAAGGTGAAACAGGAAAGGCAAAATCTATTAACACCAGGTTTCATCGTCCATTTGGCGGACATTCTCTCCGTCACTGTAAGCACTGTTCCAAAATGAAACACCCTTTGTCCGGCGAAATAGTGCGTCGGTTAGGCGTGAGGTTGTTGCTATTCACCACATCCAAGAGGAGAAATGCAGTAAAAACGGAATGACCGACGGAAATAAGATGTGCCCCGCCGATCATTTCAACTAAAATAACACGATATGACAAAGGTACTGCACTGCGGCGCATTATGCAAATAATCGTATTAAAAATTCGTCAGTAATGCAGCATTTTTCTCTCGTTCCTCTCGCTCGAAGCTGGCAAGGTAGTTTTCCGTCGTCTTCAGATCTTGGTGGCCGAGGCTTTCCGATATGTAGGCGATATTCGCCCCGGCACGCTTCAACACCGTAGCGAACGAATGACGCGCCGTATAGGTCGATATGTTCCCAATTTCGAGCTGCTCCCCGATCATCCGCATCCGTTTATTGATTAACCCGGTAGCGGCTATTGTTTTAGCGTGGCTCTGCACCGCATCCTCCGACCCGTCGAGAATTGGGAAAATAAAGTTATTCGGTGCTGGAGTATTACCCCAGCGGCCGATAATAGCTTGCATCTGGGGAACTACCGCGACCCGGATTTCCTTACGGGTCTTAGTCGTGCGCTCGGTCTTTTGACGCACGAAACAGATTTCACCGTCCACAATATCACGATACCGCAATTTCACGAAATCGGCGACGTTGATCCCGTTACACAAGTAGAGGAACAGCCAATAATCCCGGTATTTGGCCGTTGCTTCGTTCCCATCCTCATAGCGGGCGATCTGCCCGATCTGCTCCAGCGTTAAAGCCAATTTACGGCCCTCACCGGCCTGTATTTCATATTTCCCTCGGCCGAACGGGTATTGCGCGGGTTTAATCGCATCGCATCGACAAGCATCGTTCAATATGGCTCGTAAATGGCGCATGTGTATTCCGATCGTTGTACGGCTCTTACCTTCTCCGAGTAGAAAGCGCTCATAACGTCTTACCCAATCCACCGTTATAGATTCAAGAGCAATACGATCCCCGGCAAACCGCTCCAATCCCTGTATAACAACATTATAAACCAGCATTGACCCGATACGATCCTGCTCTTTTAATTCCGCTATTTTAGCCGCAAATGCACGGTTAAGAGTATCAACCCCCGAACGTTTCAATCGCTTGTTGAGGCTATCGAATGAAAAAATACCGTCGCGTGCCAATTCCTCAACAACCCCACGAACAATTTGGTAACTGCTTTCTATATCTTTACGAACGGCCACAAGGGCGCGAACCTTCGTTGTAGTCAGACCTTCCCACTCATCCAAGGTAAGGTCTTTGCCCGTCGGATAATAGCGACGATCCCGGCGATAGGTTACACGAATTTTTACGGGGCACTTTCCGTTCTTTTTCGGATGACTCGTATCTATTATGGGCGCAACTGTTATTCCGTCTTTTGAATAGTTCATTTGATAGGATAATTATTATTTCAACACACAATTTCGACACAAACCCAATCTAATTTCCCATTGCGGGATACCTCTCCTTCTTGCACTATTTTTCGCACTTTTTGGAATGAATCATTTCAATAAAGCTATTTTCCGACAGTGAGAATTGCTCTCCTCTTTTTTTAACGAATTTCCCCTTAATATAATTTGCATAATGTGCCGAACATACTGACTTTTGTCGCAGAGGCTGTGAAGTCGCAGCCCACCAGTTGCAGAACGATATAACCTTCATGTAATTGTTAGTGGGTCTGTTGGCGTCGGCTGACAGACCTTTTTTGTGCGAATATGATGATTTATTCGAAACCATATAGAACGAAAAAACATGAAAGAGAAAATTCTCGTAGCGCTGAAAACCAAGTATTCTAATTTGGGGTTCGGAGCGAAGGCTCTCGACGGAGTAGCCTCCATTTTGGAAAAATCCGTCACCGATGAATCGCAAATTGAAACCGCAGTCAGCGGGGTCGAACCTTTCCTTAAAGTTTTCCAGTCTGACGCTGATCGTGCACGCACCGAGTACAACGCACTGAAAGGACTGTATGACGAACTCAAGGCAAAGAGTGAGGCATCTCCTGCAAATGGGGGCGGGCAGGGCAAAAAAAACGAACCCGACGATGAGGAACCTGCGTGGTTCAAAGCCTACAAGCAGCAACAGGAGGAGCGTTACAACGCCAGCAAAGCGGAGAGCGATACTCTGAAAGCTGAAAAGGCCAAGAACGACCGGGCCAATCTCATCTCCGCAAAGGCAAAAGAACTCGGTATTCCGGAGTGGCGCATGAAAGAGGGATTCGTCATCGCCGACGATGCAGATGAAAAAACGATCGGCGACTACCTCGCAAACGTGCAGAAAAATCTGGTTACCGCAGGGCTGGAAGGGAAAGGTTCGGGATTCCCGATGTCCACGCCCGAAGCGCAGGGCAAAGAACTCGCAAAGGCGTGGGCTGAAACACTTCCGGACAAAGAGTAACCAAAACGTAAAATCATGGCAATCGTATTTGAAAAAACAAAAGTAAAGGGCGGTTTCCCCATATTCTGGCGCGGTGAGTTCGCCGGATTGCCGGGGGACTTCAAACTGAATGGAACCTATCCCGAAGGGACAAAGATTCCCAAAGGTACGCCGATCAAGCTCGACTTCGACAACATGGAATGTTCCATATGCAAGAGTGCACGTGTTCTGTCGGGCGGCACAACCACTGCTCCACATGTCAAGAAGGGTTCCATGCTCCAAGTAGGAGATGCGGTTAAGGTCGGCGAGTCAAATTCGACCGTAAAAAGCATTGATACCCAAAATGCAGATTACGATGTGATCACGTTCGCAGCGGCCGTAACGGGTGCGACTGAAGGCGTAGATGTCCTCTCGGACGACAATCTGCCTGATGCAGTTGTCGAAACCGACATGGTCTATTCCGCCAATAACGGATTCCAGACCGTATCGGCCGGATATGCAGGTATCATCCTCAAGGATGTAGCCTATCCCGTCCCTGCTGCATGGCTTCAGGGTTACAGCCTGAAGAACAACCCCGAAATCAAGTATGTACGACAGTAAAAGAGGAGGTAAACAATGAACGAAGTATTTTATTCATCCATTTTCGGCGAACTGACTAAACAGGCGCAGATTCGCATCGATGCCGCCTCTGAACTGCGTAAGCGGCTATTCGACCAAAATATTTACGAGCGATTCCTCGACTGGGACACCCCCACCGTCGGACTGAACTTCGAGGAGTTGATCGGCTCGTACAATTTGAGCGTCGCCGCTGCAACGCTCGACTCCAAAGGTAAGGAGCCTATCATGGGAACCGAGGGACTGGAAACGATCAAGCAGAAGGTATTAACCCACCAGATGTCTTATTCGATGCCTATCGAAGAGTATCGTAAGGTGTTGCAGATTCTCGATTCGCGGATGCTGTCCGATTCGGCCAAGACACAGCAGCTCATCAATCTGATGTGGAACAATGTTACGAAGGTCGTGAACTCCGTGCAATCGAAACTGGACATCATCTTCCTCGGAGCATTGTCGAACAAAGGCGTATTCACGTTTGACGCGTCCAATAACCCAGAGGGTGGTGTGCGCGGTACGATCGACTACAAAATGCCGCGCGAGAACATTGCCACCGCGAAAACGATATGGACGGATGGCAATAAAGATACGGTCGATACGCTGGAGGATATTCAAGCCATCCTCGATGCTGCACAGGACAAAGTTACGTTCGACCGCATTCTGCTCTCGCAGAAACGCCTGTCGTATATCCTCCGCAACAAGAAGATGAAGTTGGCGGTATTCGGTAGTGACAAGTCGTCCACACCGCTGTTGCTGGCGAACCTGAACGAGTTTATGCGTTCGAACGGATTCCCGACATTCGAAGTCATCCGCCGCATGACCCGTATTCAGGATAACGGTAAACTTACGGAGTATTCGCCGTGGAACGACAAGAACCTCGTGTTCGTACCTGCGGGCAAACTGGGCGTCATCAAGAACGCCTATGCCGACAACGAGCTGCGGCAAGAGCCGGGTGTCACCTACTCTAACTACGGACGCATCCGCATTTCACAGTGGGGCAAGGGCGAAACCGACAACTCTAACGGCGTAGAGTTCACGAAAGCACAGTCGCTGTCACTTCCGGTTATCACCGAAATCAACGGCATCTATTCGCTGACCGTAGAATCGTAGTTGTATGAAGAATTTCGAGGCAATATCGGCAAGTCTGTATCCTTACGATGTGGATCCTTTCCTCAAAGAAAAGGCCTGCATTGACGAGGGAATAGACACTCAAGCAGACTATACGGTAACCGATAAAATTAGCGTGGCAAAAGCCACAATCGCCATTCTGCGAAATCTCATTGTTCTTGCGAGTGAGAGCAACGGGGGCTATTCATTGTCGTACACGGACAAACTGGGAAAGCGCATTTTCCATATCGCAAAGGAAAACGGGCTGGACGATATTGCCGAAGAGTTCGATACTCGATCGAAAATTACCGACATTTCCGACCAATGGTAAGATTCCCCTATACGCTCGAAATGTGGTACGAGGAGGACGCCTCGCAAAATCCTGATGGTTCGTGGATCGAAGGTGCGCATGAATGGCGTGTCATCGGACGATGCAATGCCCGTCAGAATGGACGAGCACAGCAAATCAAAGGGCAAAACGGGGATGCCTTCCTCTACTCTTTCGAGGTTACGATGCCTGCAGATACACAGCCAATTCCTATCGGGACGAAAGTACGCATATTCGACAGCCGAGGATTCAACATCTTCGACCGTTCGCTCCGCACTGAGGCCAAACCGAAAGACAAGGACACGGCGTCGTATCCGGTACAGGGATTCTACAAAAGCGGACAACGTTACGAAAACACGAGATTATGGCTGTAAAGTGTACCAACTGGCGTGAGGTGGAACTTGAATTTGCGCGAGCAAAAGAAGAGTACGACCGAAAAGCTGTAGAATGGTTGTCGGCGTGGGGGGAAAGAGAGGTGAAGTACGCCCGCGAACACGGTAGTTATACCGATCACACGGGTAACCTACGCAACTCCATCGGGTATGTTGTGGTACAATACGGAAGAATCATTGCTGAATCTTTCAAGTATAACCGCCGTGTCAGACCGGACGGCAATCCTAAAGGGAACAAAGGTGCCGATGAAGCTCATGCCAAAGGGCTTGAACATGCCCGGTCTGTCGCCCGTGAACTTCCCGCTAACAAAACATATCTCGTATGGGCAGCCGGTATGGAATACGCGAAATATGTCGAGGCTAAAGGTTTCGACGTTCTCGAAGGGTCGGGAAACTGGGTGGAATCTACTGCTGAAAAACTCAAAGCGGAGTTCGCTCGATTCTTAAAATCGAAAAAGCGATGAACCTGACCTCTACGGAAATATTCAAACTCGTCTGGGATCGCATCCGGGATTCGCTGTTAGGGAAGACCGTGCCGATGATGTATGCGGACCACTACCCGAATAATCCTTCGGGAGAATTTATCGTCGTAGGCTCATTGTCAAATGTCGTCGGAGATTCGCAGGCGGCAACCGTAAATGTAAACATTTATGTACCGGACACAACACCGACAATCGGTCGTGAAGAGCAACGCTACCCCGATCGCAACCGTCTGAACGAACTAACTCGTCTCGCTTTCGATTCACTAGGATACTACCCTATCAACGAACGCTGGTTCTTTGATGTGAGCGATGAAACTCTTATTAGTGAGGAGGGGATCTCCTACACATTTTCAAACCTCAAAGTAAAACTTAAAAAATATTAAACATGGGACAAATAATCGGACTGAAAGCCGTTCATGCAGGTAATCCTCTCCCGAAAGGAGTAAAAGACGCTGAGGCTGCCAACTTAATGAAGGCTTTCACCAAAATCAGTCAGCCTTATAATGGTGGTGTTTCCACCAATTTCGCGATACCTTCCAGTAATGATTTTTATCGGGAAGGAGAAGCATCCCCATTTTACTCTGCAATCGACGAAACGACAGGCACAAAAGAAGTTACTTGGAATGTCGTAGATTTTGACGACGACACGATGGAATTTTACTTCGGAACTACAGAACCTGCAAAAGGCGAGATTTACGAAGGAGTAAAAGCATTCGTATTCGATTCCAAAAGTGGAGGCTCCATCGCTTTTGCAAGGTTAAAATATGTAGCGACATTGGGTGGTGGAATCAATAAAACCGACCCGCTCCAAATTCAAGTATCTGCGAAAGTTTTAGCTCCGGAACAAGGTGGTTATTCCTGGTGGCCGATTACAACTCCGGAATATACCAAGGGCGTTTTGTAAATTCTCTATCCCGCTGGAAAGCTGACGACTTGCATCACGTCTCGAGGACGGGGCGGGAGCAAAAACAATAGTTTATAATATGAAAAAAGAAGAAGTCGGCCGCCTTACAGAACAACGTGCACTTGACACACTGACTGAAAAAATTGAATCGTTCGAGATTGAAGGCAATGACAAAGAACAAATAACCCTTTACCTATACCCCCTCCAACTCGGACGACTCGCGATGATAAGTCGCCGACTAATAGACCTTGATCTGATTTTCGACGACGAACAGATGGAGGGTGCTGTTAAACGTATGTGGACCATATGCTCCGAAAAATCAAAAGAGGTGGCCGAAATAATCGCTATCGCCACACTTCGGACGCAACAAGAAATCGAAGATATGCTTAAAGAGCGGACAAAACTTATATACTGGTCCCCTACAATGGATACAACAGCTCTTACAAACATTTTGTCCACCATCGTATTTCAATCCTACTACGCGGATTTTATGAACGCTATTCGCTTGGTAAGAACGCTGCGGGTAATGATTTCCCCAACGACAACAGCGGAGCGGATAGCCACTACGGAGGGCGCAGTATCTGGGGACAAATAGATAATCTTATAAACCGCTATCATTGGACTCTTGAATATATTCTTTGGGGGATTTCATGGGCTAACGTACAGCTTATGATTTCCGACGCTCTAAAAACGGATTGTAAAAGTAAATCAACAACTAATATTCCCAACAATGAACAATCAAAAGTTCCCGATATAATTGACATGAACGATCCTAATGCAATGAACACACTTCTTCTGATGGCAGGAGGCAAACGATAACAAACGAAATAATTTATATGCTTGACAACATCCTAAAATCCGCGTCCGCACTCGGCGCCTGCGAACGACTGGACAAAGTGAAAAATTTTCACTCCCTGACCTCTCTGTTTTTTACGCCACAAGGACTTGAATTTTGCCATAAAAACAATTTCCCTCCGCTGGGAATATTTCAAGCTCACAAAAACGAAGTGAGTGATTGCAACATGTATGTGGATTGCGGATGCATAAGGCTCGACAAGCGAAAATACATTTGCTTAGTCGGCAATACGTCGGCTGAAATAGAAGCCTCGGGAGTAGATTTCGTCCACACTGTCATTCTTATGCATGGAGCCTCGGCCACAATCAACGCTTCGAATTATGCCGTAATAAAAGTCGTGAACATCAGCGGATCAAAGGTAGAAATCAATAAAGATAAAACCGTCATCGTATTATGAGTATAAACCTTACCGTAGTCATAGATAACGATGAAGCAATTCGCAAGTTCCGTGAACTTCAGAAAACGGCCAAAACCGTAACGTCCAGTGTCGTGACGGACGCCGACCGTATGGATATTGCAATGCGTCGCCTGGCTACCACCCTCGGACAAATCGGCGTCGGAGTGTCGCTTGCGGGGCTGGTGAAACAAATCGCGCAAACTCGTGGCGAGTTTCAACAGCTCGAAGTGGCCTTCGCAACTCTGCTCCAAAGTAAAGAAAAGGCTGATGCATTGATGTCACAAATGGTCGAACTGGCCGCCAAAACGCCGTTTGACCTGCAAGGCGTGGCCAGCGGCGCCCGCCAGCTTCTCGCATATGGATTCGCAGCAGCGGATATTACCAACACACTGACTCGGCTCGGTAATGTTGCGGCCGGTCTGGGACTGAACCTGCAAGACCTCACGTGGTTGTACGGCACGACGGCCGTACAGGGGCGTTTATACACACGTGACATAATGCAGTTCCAAAGCCGAGGCATCGACCTCGCGGGAGAGTTGGCAACGCAACTCGGCAAGACCCGCGCAGAAATCTCACAGATGGTCACGGAAGGCAAAATAGGCTTTCCAGAGGTGCAGAAGGCTATTGAAAGCATGACGAACGAGGGCGGGAAGTTCCACAACCTGATGCAGGAGCAATCCAAAACCATTACGGGCCTCATCTCCAATCTCGGCGATGCTCTCGACATGATGTTCAACGACCTCGGCAAATCGCAGGAAGGCGTCATCACGGGTGTGCTCAAGGGTACGATTTCACTTGTCGAGAATTACCAAAAGGTATTGGATATTCTAATTCCGTTGGTATCGGCATACGGTGCCTACAAAGCAACATTGATCTTGACCGCAGCGGCACAAAAAATAGTTGTAACCGCAGCAAATATCAAAGCATTTTTTGATTTGGCGAAAGGTATAACCGCCGCAAAGGATGCACAGTTGTTATTTAATACGGCGTTTAATGCTAATCCGCTCGGGTTGGCTTTGAGTGTCCTTACCGCTATTGGGATCGCCGTATGGAAATATTCAGACGGGATATATAGCGCGGCAAAATCCCAAAAGCAGCTGAATGACAGTATAGCCGAAGCGGCAAGTTCTGCGGCAGTAGAACAATCGGAGTTAGGCAGGCTTAAAGGGAAATTACAAGCGGCAAAGGAGGGAACGGAAGAATATAACAAAATTCGTAACGAAATAATAGAAAAATTCGGTAAATATGACGCCGGACTAAAAGCCGAAACACTTACGGTTGAAACTCTCGCTCAAAAATATAACAGTCTTACTGATGCAATATTGCAATCTTATAACGCTCGTCAATACGAAAAATTCTCACGGGAGCAGACTGATTTGTTCGAGCAAACGGCAACCAAAAGCTATGACAAAATTTTCAACAAACTTATAAAAAAATACGGCGATGAATTGGGTACGCAGTATGGCGTTGAATTACAAAAAGCCATAAGCGACGGTTCGATAAAAGTTCTTCAAAATTCGGCGGGGATATTACGTATAAGTGGATTGAAAGATTTTGAAGCAACAATAGGCGGAGCATTGGGGCTAACAACCCAATTTGAAGTATATACGGGACGTGTCGCAAAACTTATAGCGAATATAGTTGAAGCACAAGAGGTACTGCGTGAAACAGATGATTTGGCCCGCAAACGATTCGGTATTACAGCTCCAACACCCCAAAGTTCTACAAATACCGAAACACCAGAACAGCCCCAAGAAGTACGCAGCAAATCCTATTGGGAAGGACAGAAGAAGGAGGCGGAGGCAGCTCTCGAAGCGATGGACGTTTCATTGAAAGGGACAGCGAAATGGAATGAGCTGATCGCCAAAATCGCCGAATACGATTCGAAAATTAAACAATACAGCGTTTCGGGCAAAACGGTGACGGATGCCGCCAAAGCCCAGAAAAAGCTATCCGATCTTATTCTCGCCAATGATAAAGCCCTTCAGCAATCGCGCATCGATATTTTGAAAGACGGCAAGCAGAAAGAGCTGGCCGAAATAGACTTGCGCACAAAAGAGGAACTGAACAAACTCGAGCAGGATAAATCGAAACTTAAAGCCGCGCAGGGTGGAATCATAACTGCAGATCAAACAAAAGATTTTCAGGAAAGGCAATCGAATATTCAGCAAAAAAATGCCGATGACCGAGCTGCCATAGAACTGAAATACGCCCAAGAGCTTGACAAGATATACAAGCAGATCACCGATGACACGCTCTCGGAAGAAGATCGCCGCATCAAAGGCATAAAAGACAAATACGAGGAGTTCCGCAAGTGGGTAGAAGATGCTCTGAAGGCTGGAAATATCACCAAAGAGCAAGCGACCGATTTGGGTATCAAGATTGACCAAGCGGAAATTGCGGCCAGCCTAAATACCATTGTCGAGAAATACGGTACGATGGAGGATAAGATTGATAAGATACGCGAGAAACACGCCAAAGACAGGGAAACAGCAACAAAGAACGGCCGCTCCGACCTTATTCCTCAAATCGACAAACATGAAACAGAGGAAATCGGACAAATCAAGGTGGACGAACTGATGAAAACCGATGACTGGATTAATCTGTTCCAAAACCTCGACGCCTTGTCGAGCCGTGAGATATTGCGTATTATTGACAACATAAACAGACTGCTCCAAGATGCCGACCTCGACCCTATCAATCTGAAAACAGTAACCGATCAACTTGACCAAGCAGCAGATATAGCCACTCGGAAGAATCCATTCGCAAGTATTTCGGCAAACTTCAAGGCTTATAAAAAGGCACTTGCAGATGGGGATGATCTTCGAGCTGTAAAGCTACGTGAAGATGCCTGGCAAGCAGTAGCGGAGGCAATTGACATCGTTGCTACATCGATAAGCGGTGTGTCTTCTATTGCGTCAGCATTGGGAGCAGATGAAGACACGACGGCCTCCATTAACAACATTGCAGGTGCTGTAGGCGGAGCATCACAAGCTGTGAGTGGATTCGCATCTGGAAATATTGTTCAAGGCATTCAAGGAACTGCGTCGGCTATCACCAGCCTGATAAACCTTTTCAGCGGAGATCGACGAAAAGAACGTAACATTCAGCGCTTACAAGATCAAATTGATGCTCTCGAAAAATCATATGATGAACTCGGGGAGGCCGTTGAAGAGGCATACTCTACAGATGCTTCTGAACTTATCGAACAACAGAATGAATTACTCGAACAGCAAAAAATATTGATACAAGACCAAATAGCAGAAGAGCGTAGTAAAAAAGACACGGATGAAGAACGAATCAAAGAATGGGAAAATCAAATCTATGAGATAAATAAACAAATAGAAGAAAATAAGGAAAAGGCCTTAGATGCAATTTTTGGCGAAGATCTAAAATCTGCGATTGATAATTTCGCGACAGCTTACGCCGATGCATGGGCAAACGGGGAAGATCGGGCAAGAACCGCACGAGATGTGGTTCGGAATATGATGCGTCAAATGGTAATAGAAAGTATTAAATCTGCCATACAATCTTCCGAAGCCATGAAGAAAATTCGCGAGAAATTGCAAGAGTTCTGGTTAGATGGGGTATTTTCAGCCGAGGAACAAGAGGAGGCCTATAAAATGGCTGATGACTTACAAAAATATTTAGATGATAAATATGGATGGGCAGGTTCTCTGCTATCCGACAATCAGGCATCTACCCAGAATGCTGCTTCACGCGGTTTTCAGGCAATGTCCCAAGACACAGGCGACGAACTCAACGGTCGCTTTACTGACATGCAAGGTAAAATGAACATCCTTGTCAATGGTATGGAGCTGCTTCGATCGATCAATATGGATACGCGTAATGTGACTTTCGACATCCGAGATATTATGATTCAATTGAATGGTAATGTCGCAGATATTCGAACATACACCCGCATATTGCCTGCAATGGGCGAAACTCTTGTTGCAATAAATCGAAAACTTGATAACCTATAAAACATGCCAACAACAGAAGTAACTATAAATAACAAACCGTTATCTACAATGGGAGTTGCCATGCTTTCAGGAGCATATGCAGCCCTCCTTACACCTCCATCTCTCAAAGAATTTGTCGAAAATGACGATCCAACACAAAACGGAATAGATATTATTGTTCCGGATTCACCGGTTGTAAATGAACGTGACGTAACATTGACATTTTTGATCAAAGGAACATCACAAGAGGCATTTTTATCTAACTATGCTGCTTTTGTTGCAGAATTACACAAAGGAACCGTAACACTATATGTCCCGGATTTAGGCAATACGTATAATCTTTTATATAGCAACAGCACTCAATTTGAAAATTATCGATTGAATGCCTGTAAATTAGCAGTGAAATTCCGAGAACCCAACCCCGCAGATCGGGCGGCACGCGAATAGGAAAGGCCGGGAATCTATCCCAGCCTTTTACTCGCTTCTGCTATTCATCGTAAAATGATGCGTTAGCCCCTCCCCATCCTTATCAAATCAATTGCAGTTCTTCTCCAATCTTACGAATTTCGCTCTTTATCATTTCCATACGTTAGGACAATAAACGTGTATTCGGCTACGTTTTCATAGTGCAACTAAAAAGTTGGCAAAAAATTTGCACCTCGAAAAAACGTGTATTATATTTGCATCATATAATGAAATATAGACGTACGGGTCTATCCGTAACCACGAATATCGAACATAAAGGATACAATAAGACCGTCATAATATTACATGGCGGTCTTTTTATTTATTGACAATATAAAAAACTTACGTTTATGAAAAAATTTCATTCGGCTCTTTTTGACTTTTGTTGGTTCCCTAATTATGACGCATCTATTGAATATCTTGCGAATAATATAGCAGATCCGGAACCATGGGATTTCTCAGATGCTGCGCAAGCCAAATATTCCATTTTGAAAAGTTATATCGAACATACTTTCCGCAAAATTAAATCTGAAAATAAAATATCCTTTTCTTCTGATAACAATTTTGCATGTTTCAATACTGGACTTGTAACTGCAAATTTGGAAAGCATATTTGCTCTTGCTGAACGCAACAATAGGCCAGATGTAGCCGAGAAAGGTTTATCGCCTTATGTTTTCAAGGCATTTGTCAGGGAAAGCGATATTCAGCTAATTAGCAAATTCGGCGATAATATTCCGGACATTGCTGATTTTTTCCAGAAACCCGAGGATTTGATTTTCAATCCTCAATGCAGGGTAGTCCCTCAAATCGACCATATCATTGCGGACAACATGGACAGATTTCCTGCACACATGCAAGGGCTGAGTTCAGACGAAATGCGCAGAAGACTCGTTGGCGCGATTAATGAAGCCCAAAAAAAAGCAAGGTCAAATTACAAAATAGCTGTCCCCCTGTATTACGAAGGGAAAATACAACTTCTGTTGCCCTTATGCCTTACCCCTGGATCACCCAATCCGGATTTAGCTTTAGCCACGCATAAAATAGGGAATAATACCTATACAGCGCGCACATGCTTAACATTGAAGATGGCATATAACAACGCTCGTCTAATCGTTAAGCCGCAAAGTTCATGGCTTAAACCTTAAAATACGGATGGAAGCAACCCCCTCTTGCCCCGGTCAAAAGACCGGGGCGTTTTTCTGTATTTTTTCTTAAAATTACTTGCATAATGTGCCGAAACCCCACACTTTTGTATTGACCCTGTGATGGCACAGGATACATATATCGACGAAATGACAATATACAACCCTTCCGGTAAAGCGATATACGATGCGCCCGTAACAACGAGTGCCATTATCAAATACGCACTTATGGGGGATTATTACATCGAACTCCCCTTTAGTTTGCTTACCCCGCTGGATTTCCCCATCGGATCATACATCACCTACAAAGGCCGCAAATTCGAAATCATGTCGGAGGTTTATCCGGATTTCGACAACAAAACCGGCGGCTACAAATACACGCTTCAGTTCCAGGCGCAGCAAAACCACATGAAAAATTTCATCTGCTTCTGGCTGGGAGGCGATAATCCTGAAGCTGTATTCCACAACACGACAGACTTGGCATCCTTCGGGGCGCTCATCGTCGCCAACATGAACAAGGCGCTGGGAGGAAACAACTGGCAGATGGGAAGTGTAAATGTCGAACATCCGGAAACCAACAAGCTCGTATCGTTCAATGGCGATACCTGTTGGGATGCCTTATCATCCATTGCCGAGACTTTCGATGTCGAATGGTGGACCGAGGAGAACGGCAGTATCGTAACCCTGCATTTCGGAAAACTGAACTTCGGAACGCCGGAAACATTCAAACGCGGAGAAGTCGTCAAAAGCATCCCGGCCAAGAAAGGGGACGATTCCGAATACGGGACCCGTTTCTATGTATTCGGCTCCACGCGCAACCTGACGAAAGAATACGGACAATCCGAACAGGGCGGCGTAACGAACCACGTTTCCGAAGTCCGGTTACGGCTTCCGGATGGGCAGCAATACATAGACGCACGTCCCGGACTTACAAAAAACGAAATCAAGGAAGTCGCAGTGTTTTTCGACGACATCTACCCGAAGAACACGGAAACCGTCACTTCGGTAGAAACTATCGATCGGACAATCATTGAAGGGCAGACCGACAAGGCATACGTCATGGTATGCAACGACACGCCATTTCTACCTTCAGACGTAATCGAAGGAGAAACGCTGGGGGCACATTTTACGAGCGGCGATTTGATCGGCTGGGATTTCGAACTCGCCCTTATCGACGACAATGGCGACAATATCGACCCCGCGACCTGGAAACCCGAAGACGGATTCAACAAGAAATTTGAAATCATCGCCCAAGTCGAAACGTCCGGCGAAAGTCAGCAGATTATACCGAATGAAAACATGCGTCCTCGTGGAAAAGATGATGACCGAGGGCCTGACACTTTCGTACTCACAGGCGTCAAACTCCCCCAGCAACGCATAGACGAAGCAGAACAAGAACTTCTTAATGCCGGCACTTCCTATGCTGCCAAACATAGCAGCGACACGACAGTCTATGACTGTGAAACGAATCCCGTGTATTGTACACACAACGAAAAAAACTACGAAGCAGGACAGGCTGTACGATTAATGGGTCCTCAATTCGGTATAGACGGTCGTCTTTCCCGGATTCAAGGTTATGAAAAAAAACTATACAACGAGTACATCGCAACCTATACGGTAGGCGACAATACACCTTATTCCCGCCTGGGCAGTATTGAATCGGACGTGAAAGCATCGCTCTATTCCCAACGTATAGGCATTGCGGAGAATGGAGCGGCTATATATCTAATCACCCGATACGATAATACTTTTCCGACCGATACAAATGCTTATTCTGCACGAAGGGCAATATGGGAGTTTGCCAACAAGCAGGCACCCGATACGTTCAAGGGTAGAATGACTTTCAACGCAGGGGCACAATTTGGACCATCATATGCCTCCGGTATTACCGGAGTGGGCGGGTTTATAAATGAAAAAGGCGCCGGCGAGCTGGAGAGCCTCTTCATCCG